>Ga0181523_10000012_pt1 | contig 186044 bp, 159 predicted proteins | sample PEATcosm2014_Bin_43_FD_119752 | JGI IMG/M metagenome (GOLD analysis project Ga0181523, IMG submission 119752) | Peatland microbial communities from MTU Mesocosm Facility, Houghton, MI, USA - PEATcosm2014_Bin05_30_metaG | ecosystem: Environmental > Terrestrial > Soil > Wetlands > Peat | place...
GATTCCCCCCGCCGGCACCACTACAAGTTTGTACAGTCCGGAGAGTGAAAACACAGTCAGTTAATTTGTTCCCGCCTGCTGTGTACCTCTAGTGTGCCCTTCGTTTGCATAAGGGCAATGGGATCTTCCCCCCAAGCACTCTGCAAATCGGCTTCAAGTTGTTCCTGACGCGGTCATCTTCGGCGGCGGTGAGGACGATAACACGCGTCGGAACCGTGTTGAAATTCACTTCTTTGAGAACGGCTAACCCGCTTTTAACGAGCACGCGAAGATCGAGGAGCAGAATGTCAGGTTTGAGGTTGCTGAGCATCTTGATGCACTCCGCGGCGTTGGTGGGTTCGCCGACGACGGTAATATCTCCGTCCGAGTCCAGGAGTGTGCGCAGACCACCGTGGAAAATGCCATGGTCATCGGCGATCAGTATCTTGATCATTTGATATGGTTTTAGTCGTTCGAGGTTTCACGTGCAAACGAAAATCGCGGCCCCGCAAGTGGGCCACTTGACAGGATGCGAAAGGCTCATGATCCGACTCGGGTGGTTGCCGTATGTGCTGTCCACGTCAGAAGGTAGACAAAACCTATACCAAACATGTTCAAGTCTCTCCAGCGCCCGCCATCAGAGGATTGAACCTGCCAACAATCTCATGGGTTCGCTGGCTAAAGACGACGTATTCGCCGGGCGAGCGTGCTTGCAGTTCTTGGATCCTGGCCTCGGCGGTTTGCAAGTCTCGAACGACTTCAATCCATTCAAAATTCGCGCGGTCTATCTTCTTAAGAATGTCGAAGGCAGCGTTCATGGTGACACCTCATTGCAAATGCCACAAATCGGAGAAACGGAGTAATGCAAGACCCGATACTGTCTGAGAATTCTCTAAGTCTGTCGTCTGCCCATTTGTACTCCGCTTATCAGAAAATCCTTGGTGCCTCTTCGACATTCTTCGCTGAAGGGAAGTTGCTTTGTATGAACATCAGAATCACAGAGAGTTGAGCCCACGAGCGATTGGGCTAACGGGGATTTTTAGTGGCTCTGGGGTGTGCGGCACAGACATGAGAGGTGAACTCCTTGTCGCGCTGCTGTTCGTAATGCGCCTTCATCTCGTCAATCGATCGGCCAACGACCGGCCCGGAAGAGTTGAACACCCATGCGCACTCGGAGCAACCCCAGCCCTGATAATTCTGTCTTTCCACCCATACTAGTTTGCGACGCATCACCTCGATGGCAGACGTCGAGATTTGCTGCCGTTATGCTCCTTTGAAAGCGTTGTAACATTGGTCTTCGACGGCACTGCAACGGCAAAAGCCGCTCCTTCCGCTGTCCTAAGCGTGGCTCTTCCCAAGTCGCCGCTCTTTGAACACACATCAAAACAAAATGGAATGAACAAGGCGTAAACTTTACCGATAGAAAGAGGTTGCTGTCTGTGGGGTATCCAACACTGAAGAGAATTACTATCTCAATCCGAGGTCATCCTCGAACTGTCGAATCACACCGTAGCACTCACAGGCGCAGTTCTGCAGTTTCCTGCGGTTCACAACCTTCACCGCACCTCGCAGGTATTCTATGATTCCCTTCTTTTGCAGTTCCGCCGCCGCCAAGCTCACCGTGGATCGGTCAGTACCCATCATTGTCGCAATGAAATCGTGGGTGATCGGTAGTGTTCCCAAATTCACCCTATCCTGAGTCATCAGCAGCCACCGCGAGAGACGCTGCTGTATATCGTGGAGCCGATTGCACGCTGCGGTCTGCGCGACTTGCATTCCTTGAAGCCCGATATGCCTGTTCAATATCACCTGCAACTGCGGAGCCGACCGCAGAATGCGTTCTAGCGCACTTCCCATCATCCGGAAGCCATCGCCGGCGATCTGGACTATTTCACGCACTGAACCTCTGCTCAAGCCAACTGCCAATCCTGCCCCAACATAGCCCTCATTCCCCACAACACCCACTTCCACTGTTCGACCGTCTTTGGTCACTACAACCTGAGAGACCATTCCTTTGTTCGGAAAATAGACGCACTCGATGTTTTGAGTCGGCTCATGAAGACTAAGACGATCCGTCAGATCGACGTAGGTCAAATCAGAACGCATCAACTGGTATTCATTATCGGGCGTTGCCAACAATACTTTGTTGGCCACTGGCTTCCCTTTGGCGTTGGTACGTTCACCTGCCCGCACGACTCGAAAGCTTTTTCGACTCATTACAATCCTGAACTACACCAAGATGCCAAGGGTTAATTAGGTGGAACTTCTTAGGCCGTTAGATGCCATGTCGATTCAACCAAAAAGGGGTGCAACAATCTGTGCGAAATGGAACATCTCTCAAAACCAAGGCAATAAATCATGCGCCCGATCGGTGGCGGAGTGTCCAACGGTAGACAGATGTTCCACTTGAGCGCAATCCTATCCGGCAGTTTACCGAGACGTTGAACCTTGTCGAAGACCGCTTCCTAATTCAATTTCTCCGGCAAACCCAAATTCTCGAGGGCTGAGATTAGATCAAATGCCTGATAACGCCGCACTCGGACAAGTGAAATCTTGCAGACTCCCCTGAAGTCCCGATGTGGGAAGTCAACTCGCGTCGATTATCCTCGTTCAAATGGATGTAATGTTGGTTTGCTGGACCGCGACCAAAAGCCGCCTTTCCGGCCCCCGTGTATCAGCCGTGTACCCCACTTCCGCAATTTAGGCGTTTCTGGCGTTATGTAAAATGAGTAACATACGTGCTTTCAACCCCGGCACGCGGTTCGATTCCCCTCGCCGGCACCATTCCCTCGATGTGCATTATTCGAAGCTTAAGCCGCTCCGCGCGTTCGTCCCCCCCTTGTTGCTGATCTTAGAGGCACACGCGAAGAGCTACCTGCCCGTACGCAATTCTCCCGGGGAGATGTCTCGAGGTTCGATTTGGGAGCAAATCTACCTGGATCAACCCTCGCTGCGGTCGGTAAATCGGAAAGACAGGGACTGTTTCGCGACCGGGGCCGCAAGTTTGTTCAGCGCCGCCATTTGAGATTGCGAGAGGGGAGGTAAAATCGCGCGCGATTCGCAGCTTCTCCTCCAGTTGCGCAATGTTGTCGCAGTCCACAATCACGGTGCTGACTGGATGCGAAAACGTGAATTGCTTCGCGTCGCGCATGCTCATCACCCCCGGGCGCGTGGCTACCGCCGACCCCTCCCAGGCATGCTGCTGTGGTTCGAGTGGCGGCGGAGTCCAGCTAGAGAGCAATCTTCCGCGCGAAAACACATTCATGCCGATGATGCCCATCTGCTTCTCGACGGCCAATGGTAGCAACTGATCCGTAAAACTGTGAATGTGCATATCGACTTCATTCAAAACCATTAGGATCTTGTCAAAAGGGTGACGATTCACCGCGTCTATCCATGCTTCGGGCCGGTAGTGACCGGTGACACCCAAGAAGCGAACCACCTTCTGCTCCTGCATCTGGAGTAGTGCCTCCCTGGCCCCGCCCTTGGCAAAGACCGCATTCATATCTTCGGGCAAACCGATGTCATGCGACTGCCACAGGCCTACGTGGTCAGTGTTCAAGAGAGTGAGCGACTTTTCGATCATACGCAGCGAGCCGTCACGTGTGCGCTCTTCGGATTCGTAGGCAGAGCGGGAAACGCAGCACTCGGCACGGACGCGAGGACAGCGCCGTTCGTTAGGAGCCCTGCGGCAACCGCGCCGCTAGTCTTCGGAAGGTCGCGACGTCCAGAGGAAGTGAGCTGGTCTTTCCTGATGCTTACCCCTTAGAGGTAACTCAACCTACAGCGCAAGCTGACGTTACGACGTCGCACGCAGACGAGCTCACACCTCCCATCTCCAATGAAATCATCTCCGTCAACCATTAGCCGTGGCGAAAGCTGGTATCTCCCCTTCCTCAAGCGCTATGCTGTCACCTGGCGGCAGCACGACAAAGGCCTATCACGAGGGTAACAATGGTCACACGACGTGAGTTTCTCGATTCGCTTGCAACGGGCGCGGCAGCGTTGGCCATGAGAACGACGGCCAAAAGCTATGGACGGATTCTCGGCTCGAATGACCGCCTTAACTTTGCGGTAATCGGCCTGAATGGGCGCGGCTATGCTCATCTCGCTTCGCTCAAGGCCAACAAAAGTGCCGTCCGCATCTCGCACGTTTGCGATGTGGACAGCAGCATTCTCCAGAAATTTGCCGAGGCTACGCAGAAGGAAATGGGTGAGGTCCCTGCGGCTGAAAAAGACTTTCGCAAAATTCTCGAGCACAAGGATGTCGACGCCATCACGATTGCCACTCCTGACCATTGGCACGCACCGATGGCCATTGCCGGATTGCAGGCAGGCAAGCACGTCTATGTAGAGAAGCCCTGCAGCCACAATCCCGCTGAGGGCGAAATGCTGGTGCAGGCACAACAGAAGTACGGAAAGCTGGTGCAGATGGGCAACCAGCAGCGTTCTTCACCCTACACCATGGAGATCGTCGAGAAAATTCACTCCGGCATCATCGGCAGGCCCTACTACGCGAAAGCCTGGTACAGCAATGTAAGAAAATCGATTGGCGTTGGTAAGGAAGTTTCCGTGCCGCCACAGCTTGATTGGGATCTATTTCAGGGCCCAGCCCCACGCCGTCCTTATAAGGACAATGTGCAGCCTTATAACTGGCACTGGTTGCGAATCTATGGCACTGGGGAATCGCTCAACAATGGCACACATGAAGTGGACGTCTGCCGCTGGGCACTTGGCGTCGACTTTCCCAAGCGAGTCACTTCCTCAGGCGGGAGATTCCAGTTCAAAGACGACTGGGAGTTTTATGACACGCTGGTGACCAGCTTCGAGTACGAAGACAGATTGATTTCCTGGGAAGGAAAGTGCTGCCAGGGAATGAGATTTTATGGCCGCGATCGGGGTTCGGCCATTATGGGCACAACCGGCACGGTTCTCGTCGATCGCGATGGCTACGAGATCTACGATTTGCAGGGGAAAAAGACCAGCGAATTCAAGGTTGGCAGTACCACCTCATCCACAGACACCGTCGGCCGCGATTTCATGACCGATGCTCACTTCGCAAACTTCATCGGGGGCATCCGCAAAGGCGAGAAACTCAACGCTCCTGTCTCTGTCGGCAACGTCGCGGTCACCATGTTGCAACTTTCCAATATCGCGTGGGAAGTGAACCGGGAGTTACATCTGGACACGAAAGATGGGCGCATCCAAGGAGATTCCGAAGCAATGAAGATGTGGAGCCGCGAATATGAGGAGGGTTGGGCGCCGCATGTCTGAACTCTCACGCCGTGATTTCGTTCGTGCAAGTGCCCTCCTTGCGGCCTTGTGCGCTAGTTCCCCTGACGCCTTCGCACGGACGCCAAATCTGCCTTCGATGGACGAAGAATCGCCGATTCGCCTGGGCTTGGCCAGTTACACTTTCCGAAACTTCAGTCGCGCGCAGTTGATCGGCTTCATGAAACAGCTCAATGTGTACGCCTTGAATACGAAGGACGTCAAAGATCATCTGCCCTTCGATCCACAGCAGGAGGAGTTTGCACTGGCGGACTATGCTGCGGCGGGCATCAAGCTTCACGCTGCCGGAGCCATTTATTTCGCGAAAGATGAAGATGCAGACGTCCGCTCCAAATTCGATTACTGCAAGCGCGCGGGCATTGGCGTGATTGTTGCCGGCGACCCTGCACTGGAAACACTGCCGCGAATCGAGAGATTCGCGAAGGAGTACGACATTCGCGTCGCCATCCATAATCATGGTCCGGAGGACAAGTTGTGGCCTTCCCCGCTGGATGTATTGAAGGCGGTGAAGGGCATGGATGCACGCATAGGGTGCTGCATCGATGTCGGACATGCAGCCCGAACCGGCATAGACGTTGTTCAGGCGATCCAAGAAGCGGGGCCGCGATTGTTTAACGTGCATATGAAGGACCTCGTGAGTTTCCAGAGCAAGGAGAGCCAAGTCGCGGTAGGAGATGGCATTATGCCGGTAAGGAAGACATTTCAAGCGCTGATCGCGATGAACTACAAGGGCTTCGTCGATCTGGAGTATGAGATTTATCCCGACAATCCCCTGCCTGGCGTGATCCGTAGCTTTGCCTACATGCGAGGCGTGCTAACGGGCTTGGGGTACGGGGTCTAGTGCAGACATCGCAACGGGCACGCACGGGGCGATGCTACTTTACAGGCGGCAGATACGGGATATAGTGAGCAAACAACCAGCTCAGGAAAAAGACAACGGGAACGTGAACGATTAATTGCAACATTCCATACCCTGCAATATCCCTGGCCTTCAACTTCAATATACCCAGCAGAGGCAGCATCCAAAATGGATTGACCAGATTGGGGAGCGCCTCGGATGCGTTGTAAATTTGCACCACCCATCCCAGATGGACCTGGTGCAGGTTTGCGGCCTGCAGAACGTACGGCGCTTCGATGACCCACTTACTGCCCCCAGAAGGTATGAAAATCCCCAGCACTGCCGAGTAGGTCGCTACCAGCAATGGATATGTATTGTGTGTGCTGACGGAGGCAAAGAGCTTCGCCAAAGAATCGGCGATACCTGTGCCTGCAATCATGCCGAAAATCACTGCGTAAAAAGGAAACTGGATGAGCACGCCGCCGGTGGCAGGAATGCACTCCCCGACGGCACGGATAAAACGCTTCGGGCGCCAGTGCAAGAGGAGGCCGATTGTGATGAACATCAGGTTGTAGGTGTTCAGATCCAGCGCAGCCAGTGCGCCCTGCGGCGAAGTACGAAAAACGTCCACCAGATACCAGCACAACAGTGCTGCCACCAATATGGTCAGCAGCGGACTGTATTCCAGCCACTCGCCGGGTTTGCTCTTGGCCTCCAGGCTCGAACGGATCGGCTCGTACTGAATCCCATAGGATTCGGCACTCCTGGCATTCTCCGCCGACGGGGTAGACAGATAAGCGACCAACACGGAAAGTACGATCAGGATGGCCGTAGTCGCGATGCTCTGCCACAAGAACAAAGTTTGGGTGAGCGGGATCAGACCACTGATGTTGAACAGCGTCGCTGGCAACGCAGATTTCGTGGCCATCAGCATCGCGGCAGAAGAAGAGAGTCCCATGGCCCAAACGGCTCCCAACCCGAGATAGGCCGCGGCACCTGCCGCGCGGTAATCCATACCCTTTACCCGGTGTGACAATTCTCGAACGAAGAGTCCACTGAAGATCAGACTCAAGCCCCAGGAGATCAGCGAAGTGACCATGGAAAACAGTGCCACCAGGGCAATCGCACCCCGCGCCGTCTTTGGAATTCCAGCTAATGCGCGAATCGCGCGATAAGCGAGGGGCGTCGAGGCCACCACGTACCCTCCAATGATGATCATCACCATTTGCATGGTGAACGGGACCAAGGCCCAGAAATTTTTCCCGCCCTGGATGGCCAGTTTGATGGGACTCTCGTGAAGCAGCAGTCCCACGACAAAGACAACCACGATTCCCACGAGTGCAAAAACGAGTGGGTCTGGAAACCAGCGCTCACTCCAGGCGGCGAGTCGCAGGCCAAAGCGCACTATTGGTTTTTCTTGAAGGATCGCGTTTTTCTCTTGTGGCATGCTCATCCCCCATGTGTGGCCGTGACATTCCGCGAAGTGAATTCTCCTCACCATCGCGAGACGTGGCCGGATTTGCGGGCCTGTGCCGAGCATTGTAACGCGTGTTTTGCTCAAGGAAAGTTGTAATCTAGCTATGGCTTGAGCCAGGCGTCCCGACCTTCACGCACAAATTCATCGTCATTCAATTGTGGATAGGCGCGATAGACTCTGTCGATCTCCTCACATTGTCCGCGGCTTAGAGAATCGTTGGGATCCAGACACCAAATGCCCTCAAGCAAACCCTGTCGCCGTAGGATTTCGTGCAGACCTGCAATGCAGCCAGCGAAATGATTTGCCGTATCGAAAAACGCCGCATTGCAATCGGTCACCGCTACGCTCTTCTGCAAAATGCTTTTCGGAATTGGCTGGCCTGAGACTGTCAACGAGTGACATTCCTTGTGCAGCTCAACAGCGCGCTTCGTCCAAACGGCCCAGTGACCGAGCAGGCCGCCAACGATTCGGTACTCACGCCATTGGCCATTGACCTTGAATACATAGGGTGTGACGAGATCCATGACGATGTTGTCGTCGTTGCCGGTGTACAAGGCGATCTCCCGGCCCGACTCCGCGACAGCCCTCACCACATCCAGAGTGTGGTAACGATTGAACGGTGCAATCTTTATGGCGACCACGTTTTCGATCTCGGCAAATTGCCGCCAAAAGTTGAACGAAAGAATTCGGCCGCCAACGGCCGGTTGCAGATAAAAGCCGATAATCGGCAGAATTTCCGCAACCTTTCGGCAGTGGGCGATCAGCGAATCGTTCTCCTGGTCCTTTACTGCCGCCAGACTCAGAAGCCCGGCATGGTATTTCAGTTCCTTGAGCAGCCGCGCTTCGTGCCTCGCTTGAACAGTGTCACCGCAGATCCCTCCGACGCGCACGAGTGGCTCGGACCGGTTTCGGTCGGCACGATCCATTTCGTCCGCAGCCAATCTCAAGACAGGTTCAAACAATCCAACGCGAGGCTCTCGAATCGCAAACTGCGTCGTGTGCACGCCAACAGCCAAGCCACCTGCTCCCGCCGCCACATAATAACGAGTAAGGGCCCTCTGTCGGCGTTCATCCAACCGTCGCTCCCGGTTCAAAGCAAGCGGGTGCGCAGGGATGACTGTGCCGGAATTCAAAACCTGTTGAATCCGTGAGTCCATGTCTTGGACCATTTGCCTGTCCTCACCTCCGGGTGGCGGCCCATTTCAAAAACGTCCGGTTCGCTCCTCAAAATGAGTAGGCTTGGCCAAGGTCTTGCCGCCCCTTCTGACCCAGTCTGCAATCCAGTCCATCATCTGTTGCGCATTCACACGAGGTTGGCCGAATAGCCCATAGGCCTTTTGAGCATTACTCAAAAGCGCGTCGCCTGATTCCTGACCCAGAAAGTGAACCGGCTTACTCAGCTTTTTCCCAAATTCCTCGGCAACCGAGCGCACGCTGAGCAGTTCCGGACCTGTTAGATTGACCACATTGGCAGGAGTCGTCACGTAACTCAGCGATTCCAGGCTCATGGCCGAAGCGTCCGCCTGCCAGATTGCGTTCAGATAACCCATCGAAAGCTGCACCGCCAGTCCGGTGTTCACGCGCAGGGCGATGTCCACCAAAACGCCGTAGCGAAGTTCTGTGGCGTAGTTCAACCGCAGAATCGTCATCTTTGTCTCATTTGTCCGGCTGAAGTGGTCAAAGATACGCTCGCGTCCGACACAGCTCATGGCGTATTCACCCGATGGATTTAGAGGTTCCTCTTCGCGTGATCCGCCATTGGAAATCGGTGAAAGCCCATAAACGTTGCCCGTTGAAAAAACGGCGATCCTGCTCTGCCGGTATCGGTCTGCTATAAGTCCGGGCAGAAATGTGTTGATTGCCCACGTTAGCCATTCCTGTCCCGTCGACCCGAACTTCATCCCCGCCATGAAGATGACATTGGCTGCATCGGGAAGTTTGGCGAGCAACTTCGGATCTAGCAAATCGCAACGAACTGTCTCGACACCCCAAGCCTCCAGTTGGCGCTCCAGGGTGGATGACGAAAATCGCGCCACCCCAATGACGCGCCGCTTTACTCCCGCGATTTCGGAAGCCTTTTTCGCCATTCGTGCGAGCGTCGGTCCCATTTTTCCACCGACGCCAAGCACTATGACATCCCCATCAAGAGTTCCCATTGTTCTGATTGCACCCTCAGTGGGGTCGCTGAGAAGCTCTTCCAAGTGCGCGTCATCCCGAATTGAAGACAGATTGTTCGACATGGCGACTTCTCTTCTTTATTCCTTTTGCGAAACTGCACGCTGTTGCGTGATTGTACTCGAATTGCTTAACGATAGTCCTGAGGATTAGGGTATGCTCCTCCGCAGCTTACAGCCTTCAGGAAATAGTGAAGATGCCCCTTCGCATCATGACGGAACAGGATATTCCCGCTGGTGTGCGCCTAAATACTCACGCTGGATGGAATCAGACCGCCGCGGATTGGCATCGTTTCCTAGAATCGAGCCCACGCGGATGTTTCGTCGCGGAAGAGGACGCTCGTGTCGTCGGTACGGCGACGACAATCACCTACGAAAATCGTTTCGCATGGATTGGCATGGTATTGGTCGATCACCATTACCAAAAGCGGGGAATTGGAACTCAACTCCTTAAAAAGGCGATTGACTATCTCGATGCGTCCGGTGTTGCCACGTTGAAACTCGATGCTACGCCTCAGGGACAGCCACTCTATAGAAGACTGGGATTCTTAACGGAATACGAGATTGAGCGATGGATTCTGAAAAAATCGCCCATGACAGACAGATCGAAGCCGCAATCGAATCGAGCACCGCTAACGAACTCTCAACGGGAATCTCTGTTCGCAGTGGATCATGAGGTCTTCGGCGCCGATCGTCGCTTCTTGCTGCGCTCTCTCTCTGACGGATCCCCGGAATTCTCGCTGGGCCTTTGGGACGACGGTTTACCCCAAGGGTATGCGTTCGGTCGTCGCGGTTTGTTCGCCGATCATCTCGGTCCATGGATGGCTCGTAGCCGCGCTGCAGCACAGACACTGTTTCAGGAGTTTTTGGCGCGCACTACGCGCGAGACTCTCATCGTGGATTGCCTGACCTCCAATTCAGTGGCTGTTGATCTTGTGCGTGCAGGCGGATTTGTTCGCTCTCGGCCGCTCACGCGTATGGTCCGCGGTCCAAACACTTACCCCGGTAAGGTTGAGCCCCTCTGCGCAATTCTTGGCCCCGAATTTGGGTGAAATGCTCTTGCCAATCAGGATAAGCTTCGCATCCAACTTCGAAAAAGACTCCCGGGAGACAAATGGCACTGCGCACATCGAACGATTTGCCCAATAAGGTTTATTACGGTTGGTGGATTGTTCTCGCGTCTTTCCTGAATCTTTTCTTTGTTGTGGGGATCATTTTTTATGGTTTTCCTGTCTTTTATCCCTACTTCGTTGAGTCCCTTGGTTTCACCAGAGCTCAGGTAACCCAAGGTTTTTTTCTAGGATTTCTTCTGGCAGGCCTTCCTTTTGGTGTGTTGGCCGGCACTCTGATCGACCGTATCGGCGCGCGATTTGTAATTCTGGCAGGCGTAGGACTTGCAGGAGTCCCGCTCCTGCTCATGGGTTCGATGACTCGTTTCTGGCAGTTTGAGCTTCTTTGCATCGCAGAAGTCATGGGCTATGTCCTTGCTGGACCCATCGCCAATCAAGTACTGATCGCACACTGGTTCCGTCGGCGTCGCGGTCAAGCCATGGGGTATGCCTACCTTGGCCTCGGTTTGGGAGGAGTCGTTGCCCCTCTATTGGTTAATTTTCTGGCGCGCACTTTAGGTTGGCGCCACGCGTTGGAGCTCATCGGCACAGTCTTGCTCCTTGTGCTATTTCCTGTGGGCATCTGGCTAACGCGTTCGACTCCGAAGGACTTGGGCGTTCGGATTGATTCCTTGTCAGAATCAGAATCGGCACAAGAAAATCTGATGTTGCAGGACTCCCCTTCCTTGGGAGTCGCTCAAGCCGCTCGGTCCATCTCTTTTTGGCTCATTCTCGCCGGGTCGACTTTGGTCATCGGCGCCATCGGCGCTGTAATTCAACACTTCATCCTATTCCTAAAAGATGCAGGCTATTCCGCCACAACTGCCTCACGGTTTTCCACGATCCTGCTTGCGTCCAGCCTTGGCGGCAGAGTGATTGTCGGCTATCTCGCGGACCGCTTCAGGAAAACGCACATCATGGCCTTTTTCTATCTCTTGATTGGTGTGTCGATCTTCTTGCTCGCAAATCCGCATTCGCCTGCTCGATTGTGGATGTTTGCCATTATTTTCGGGTTTTCAATGGGTGCGGACTACATGCTCATCCCGCTCGTGACTGCGGAATGTTTTGGGACCGCTTCGCTCGGCAAGCTCTTGGCCCTCATTATTATGGGCTATTCACTCGGCCAGTGGGCCGCGCCCTGGATTGTCGGCCGAATTTTTGATGCGCGACACAGCTACGACCTGGCATGGAAAATCATGGCGGTTGCGGGCGTGATCGGTGCAGCGGCAATTTACGCCGTGCCTTCTTCCTCCCGCCTGAGCCACACCTAAACGAGCCAAAACTACTTCATTTCCCTCAACTGCTTCAGTTTTTCTAACGCGTTTTCGTTTTTGGGATTGAGTTTTAAGGACATCTCGTAGTTTTCGATAGCCAATTCCTTCTGGCCGGCTTTCAGGTACGCTTCACCTAGGCTGTCGTACGTGTTACTGGAATTCGGGTACTCCTTCACATTTCGCTGAAATACGGCAATGGCGTCGGATGAATTTCCGTAAGAGAGCAGGAGATAGCCCAGGTAGTTTAGAGTCCCTTCGTCCACTTTATGGTCCGCAGAGTTCATTTTCTTAAGTTCTTCGTAGCGTTGCAGGGCCGCGGGTGAGCCATTGGACAAAGTAATGAGGTACAACGCCGACGTAATATCCTCGGCAGACTTGTAATTCCAATTGTATTCCCTAGCGACACTCCCGACTAACAGATTGCCGACTGAAATCCCGTTATCGGAATCGGCCATGATGACGACTCCTTTACCGGTCTCGGTATTCATGGTCAGCAGTGCCTGAAAACCTTCGTCGGCCCCATCGTGGCCAAACTGCCCGGGATTCTGCTTATCACGGAAGAAACCGAGAGCGGCCTCCTCAAGAACAGGAGTGAGCATTTCGGTGGTCATTTTCTGGGACAGGATGCGGTTGGACTTGCCATTTTTCGAAAGAGCGATCTCGATGGCGAAGTGAGCGAGATCGGTCGGGGTCGTCCAAAGACCGGCAGCAGCCATTTCGGGATAGATGTGCCACTTTCCATGGACCGGCTTGCCATCCCAATAGGTTCCTATAGCAGTTGCGGCGGCTCGAGAGGAAGGAAGTGGTTGTTCATAGCTACTATCACTCATACCAATCTTATCGAGCACCGTTTCGCGAAGCAGTGCAGGAAACGGTCTGCCACTTACATCCATCATTAAGAGTTGCTCGATGGTGACGCCACCTCCGGAATATCGAAATTTTGTGCCAGGTATGAAATCCACGCGGACCGAGGCGGTATTGGCAGGTTTTTCTCCGTTGAGGACCTGAACCAGCGTCGGGAGAGGAGCATCGACGTCGTATCCGGGAAAGCCGTGGACCGTAAGTCCTCCCGTATGGGACATCAACCGCCGGAGCGTCACCTTTTCCGTTTGCGTGAATTCATTGTCCGCAACTTTCCAGGCCTTCAGCTTGTCGTTTACGTTTCCGTCCAAAGAAAGCTTGCCCTGCTCCACCATAAAGAGAGCTGCGGTGGCCGCCACTGGCTTGCTGATCGAGCCTGCCTGGAAGAGCGTCTTGGTCGTCACCGGCTCTTTGGAACCAACTCCGATTACGCCATATCCCTTGGCCCAGATGATTTGAAAGTTGTCGATAACGGCAATGCTCAGGCCGGGGACTTTGAACTTCTCCATCAAACCCTGTAAAGAAACCTCAAGCGGGGGCTTGTTTTCGCCTTGGGAAATGACCGCGGCGTGCTTCTCAATTCGTTCTATGTGTTCGGTGGCCTTCGAAGCCTGCGCCGACCTGTCTGCTGCAGAGGCCGATTGGGCAGCGGCGGCGGATGTTAGAGAAGAAGCAAGAACGGTAATACAGGCAAATCCGATCAACCAGTTCGTTCGCAGCATCGAAAGAGATTCCTTTCGGCCGGATTAGGCCTCGGAAAATGACTCGCCCAGGGAAAAGCTCTGAGGCAGGGAAAGCCGAATCACACAGTCCACACGTCAGTCCGGACATGACAATGATACAGAGCTATACGCGTTTTCAGCCGACAAAGTTCCCTATCGGGCAGCCGATCTCCGCGGTGCCAAGAGACTAGGTGGGGTAGAACTTCCGGTGAATTTGTCAATTCGAAAAGCTTGTCAATCTTCCTCTGCAGGCAGGAAAGCTACGGTCCGCCCGTTCTTTTGACGCAGCCAGTAATAAATCACTCCCGCCAGGCCGAGCAGCGCCATGCCAGCTGCTATCTCCAGGAAAACGATATGCGTCATGGTGACCGCAGTCATGTAAACCAGGAGCGCGATGATGCTTGCGATCCAGATCAGCGTCGCCACGCATAGTCCACGGGAGACTTTCTTGCGCTCTTTTTCAGCGCGCAGGTCGTCCCTTTTGTTCTTCCCCCACAGTACAGCTGCTACAACCATCCCATAGGTCGCGTACATGGCAAACGTGCAGATGGCCATGATCACAACTTCCACTTGGGCCCAAATGGTGAAGACAGCAGTAATGGGAATCACCACCCAGATGGCGTTTGCTGGGACCTTGTGCACACTTACGCGCGACAGAAACCGGGAAGCGGGCAGCTGCCCGTCTCGTGCCATGGCCCAGACCAGTCGCGTCAGCGTGGTAAGGTTTGCCAGTACGCAGGCAAAGATGGCAAGCGATACCAGGGTGAGCGCTGCGGCCACGACGTAATTGGGGAAATAACTGCCGATGATATAGAGCAGCGGCGTGGCGTGATGACTTGCCGTGTCCAGCGAGGGAATGGCAAGCGTGAATCCGATCAGCACGGCTAAGCCGAGCAGAACAGCAATGACCTCGGACAAAAGAATTGCTGTCGGAATGCGTTTTTCAGGTAAGTGCGTTTCTTCGGCAACGTTGGCTGCGGCCTCGAAACCGCCTAAGGTCCAAACACTCATCAGGGACGAAACCAAGAATGCGCTGAGGTAGGCTAGACCCCCGGGTTGCGCGGGATGGCTGAAAAGGTAGCTCACCGGATGGATTTTTCGCACCAAAGCTATGCCGAGCAAGAGAAAACCGATCACGACAGTTCCAAGAATCTCGGCGATCACCGAAAAATCATTTACCAAGCTGGCCAGGCGTATTCCGAAGTGATTGATCAAGGCTGCAAGTAGCAGGGTGGCGACGGTGGCCGCCACGATATTGCGGCTGGTATTCGCGAGTCCAAAGAACGGAACAAGGTAACTGGCGAGGGCGTAGGCTACTCCCGCCATGCCCGTAACAAACTGGACGATCATCATCCAGCCGGCCCACCAGGCGAGTTGTTTTCCTGCCAATTCCCTGGTCCATTGATAAGCGTAGCCGGAAAGCGGGATTTGTCTCGCCAGTTGGGCGAAGACCATGGCCACCAGAAATTGTCCCGCGCCCACAATTAGCCACGTCCAGATAAACGCCGGACCTCCCGCGCGCAGTCCGTCGCCGTAATTCGCGAACAGGCCTGAGGTAATGCAGATGACGGAAAAGCTGAGGGCAAAGCTCGAAAAATAGCCCAGCGTCCTGTTTAGTTCCTGTCTGTACCCGAATCGTTCGAGAGCTTGCTCATCGCTGCCGGGCGAGGCTGCGCTCCCTGCGCTTGGCCTTGTGGGGGGTTGGTCCGAAAACACCACAGGATTATATAACCGCTTATGACAAAGGAAAAGAACGATTGTTTGTGTCACCAGCAGGATTCCTAAAAGCGCTTATCGAACATCCGGAATCTGGGAACTGGGCCATTTCGGATACCCCCCTTCCCTTCACGGTACTTCCTTTGACCTTCCTGTTCATGAACAAACCGTGAAGCGTACCTTGTCGAGCCGCCCTTTTTCCCTTTACCGGGTTGCGGACTTTCTTGCAAAGCCATTGGCCTGCCGCTATAAAGGTGGGGACAGTCATTGGCGCGTACGTCCGCGGAAGGTACCAGGCCTTTTGTTCTCCTCTCGTCGCTCATTCCTACGATCACTCAGCCGAACTTCCTTCGTGCTGTCGCTTGATGGAGTTTTTGCGATGGCCCAACGATTCTTCACCGGTGCCTCCAAACCTCCAGCCCAGGCAGCGGACCTGGGTATCACTTTCCTTGACGTGGCGCGAGAATCCGGTCTCAGTGCAAAAACAATTTTTGGCGGCGAGCACAAGAACAAATATCTCCTCGAAACTACCGGGTGTGGCGTAGCCTTCTACGATTACGACAACGATGGGTGGCTCGATATCTTCCTGGTGAACGGCACTCGCCTGGAAGGATTCCCCCCTGGGCAAGCTCCCACCAACCACTTATTCAAAAACAATCGAGACGGTACGTTTACGGATGTCACGGCGAAAGCCGGCCTCGTGCATTCTGGTTGGGGCCAGGGAGTTTGCATCGGAGATTACGATAACGATGGTTATGACGATCTGTTTGTCACCTACTTTGGCAAGAACGTCCTCTATCACAACCAGGGCAACGGCACTTTTATTGATGTAGCTGAAAAAACCGGCGTCGCCGGAGACCCTAAGCGCTGGAATACCGGATGCGCTTTTGTGGATTATGATCGCGACGGCCGCTTGGACCTGTTTGTGGCCAACTATATCGACTTGGATCTGGCAACGGCCCCGGTCCCAGAATCTGGGCCGTGTCTCTACAAGGGTGTGATGGTTGCGTGCGGGCCACCTGGCCTGAACGGCGGCAAGAACATCCTCTATCACAACAATGGGGACGGGACCTTCACCGACGTGAGCGAAAGTGCGGGCATTCTCAAAGCCAACGGGACGTTTGGACTCGGCGTGCTCACCGCCGATCTCGACAATGATGGTTGGCCGGACATTTACGTCGCCAACGATTCCACCCCCAGCCTGCTCTATCAAAACAAGCACGACGGAAAGTTCGTCGAAGTTGGCCTTGAGTCCGGCTGCGCCCTGAGCGCCGACGGAAAACCACAAGCCGGCATGGGCATCTCCGCAGCGGACTATGATCTGGACGGCAATCTGGATCTCGTGAAAACAAATTTTGCAGGGGATACGCCCTCGCTTTATCACAATCTCGGTGGCGCAAATTTTGAGGATGCGACCTTTCCGGGCGGGCTTGGTCGTCACACCCAATACTTAGGATGGGGTTGCGGCTTCTTCGATATGGATAATGACGGTTGGGCAGATATTCTCATTTGCAATGGTCATGTTTACCCCGAAGTCGAGCAACTCCGCACCGAAGTGGGTTACGCTCAACAGAAATTGCTTTACAAAAACCTGCGTAATGGTCGATTTGAGGATGTTTCCGAGGGGGGAGGTCCCGGCATTATGACGCCCGCTGCAGCACGCGGTTGCGCCTTCGGTGACTTTGACAACGATGGCGATATCGACGTAGTGGTGAACACCGTCAACGGCCCTCCCCAGTTATTACGCTGTGATTCCAGGGTGAATAACAATTGGATCAAGATTCGAACGATCGGAACAAAATCCAACCGCAGCGGTATTGGCGCTCGCCTTCGTTGCGTTACGCATCCGCAGGGAGAAGAAAAAGCACATGCCCAGATCGATGAAGTCCGCAGTGGAGGCGGCTATTTTTCACAGCATGACCTTCGCGTCCACTTCGGTCTCGGCAAGGCGGAGAAGGTCGACTTGCTCGAAATTCGTTGGCCAAGCGGAGTTATGGATTCCCTAAAAGATGTGAAAATCAATCAGTTGATTTATGTCAAAGAGGGAGAGGGAATTGTTCGGACAGTTAGTTTTGATCAGGCCAATGGAAAAGAACGGAAGTAGGTTGACGCTTGCTCTTTTGGAGGGAACCTGTTCGAAGACTGCATTTGTACTGCAAATCGTCAGTGGTAGCAAACGCCTATGACCGAACGTTGGACATTGATGAGAGTTAGAGCCCGATTCTTATCTCTTATCCTGATGGGTGCTCTCGCTCTACTTTTCTTTTTTCTGACTGCGCCGCCAGGCTTTGCGCAAGGAAACTCCTCGTCCCGCGCAACGGCACCCTCCCCTGCGGACGTCGCCCTCTCCGAAGGAATGACCGAGCTACAGCACCATAATCTAGCTGCGGCCCAGGATTCCTTTGAAAAAGCCGTCAAGCTTGCCCCCGCCAATGCGACTGCACAGAACATGCTCGGTTGGGTCCTGTTGGCGCGCTCAGAACTTGACCGGGCGATCCTGCAATTCCGCACGGCGATACGAATCAATCCTTCGTTGGCTTCAGCACACATGAATTTGGCTGTTGCCCTGGTCCAAAGAGGAGACGCCGAAGGAGCGAGCCATGAAGCTCGCGAAGCTGTCCGCCTGACCCCAAAGGACGCCGAAGCTCACCGAACGTTGGGTCGCGCACTGGCCTCCGCGGGCAAGACCGACGAGGCAGCCAGCGAGATGAAGCGCGCCACGGAATTAGGGACAGACCGGCCGGATCTGCATGACGATTATGGTGCTCTGCTTGTGAAGCAAAAACAAATGACAGAAGCGGCGGAACAATTCCAAACCGCCTTGCGACTCCAGCCGGCGTATTCTCCCGCGCATCTTCATCTCGGCGTTCTTTTGCTCGAAGAGAACAAGTTTTCTGAAGCTGCCGAACAGTTGCGCAAGCTCATTCGACTGACCCCTGATGATCCGCGAGGGCATTTTTACCTTGCGGAAGCACTGCAGAGTTCAGGGGAGGATCAGGGTGCGATCATCGAACTGCAAACTGTCTTGAAATTGCAGCCGAACTTTCCAGACGCGGGCAATCGTCTGGGTTTGTTGTACCAAAGGACCGGAAAAGTGGACGATGCCGTAGGGTTATTTCGGGAGGTAGTCGCTCAGCAACCCGAGAACCCTGACGCGCACAGTAACTTCGGACTGGCATTGCTCCAGATGGGAGATGCCAAGGGCGCCATCGCGGAACTTCAGCACGCGCTGCAATTGCGTCCAGGTGATGTTGGCTTCGAAACAAATCTTGGCGTGGCCTACTTGCAGTTGGCAGATTTCGATTCGGCTATCTCTTATTTCGAGGGCGCTCTTAAATCCGCTCCGCAAGACGCCACCTTGCACTACGATCTGGGGCTGGCATTGAAATTGAAAGATAAATTGCCCGAAGCGATCGCCGAGATACAGCGGGCCACCCAGCTTGATCCCGAATTGGCGGACGCTCATTACACACTTGGTGTCACCCTCTGGCAACAAGGCGAATTGCCAAAGGCTGTCGAAGAATTGCAGCAGGCCATTCGCGTTAAGCCGGATTATGCCGAGGCCTACTACACGCTTGGATCCGTCCTGAAGCAGGAGGGGAAACTTCCTGAATCTGCCGCGGCGTTGCGCGAAGCCATCCGGTTGCAGTCCGATTTCGCCGGTGCGCACACCAATCTTGCTGCTGTGCTGCGCCAGATGGGAGATGCGGAAGGGGCGGCAACGGAATCGCACACGGGAAACGAACTCATGAAGAAGCAAACCAATCAACAAGCCTCCGTGCTCGCCCTGCGCTCGGGTCAACGCCTGCTAACCGCTGGCGAACTGGATGGCGCCATTTCGCAATTCCGCGTGGCGATCGCCGCGACTCCGGAAAACGCCTTGGCACATTATCAATTGGGTTTGGCGCTCGAGCGAAAAGGCGATCGCTCTGCCGCTGGGCAGGAGTTCGAAAAAGCGCATCAATTGGATGCGCGTTTGACCGCCCCCTAGAAAACGCTGAGACCTGCTCTTCAAACCACTAGTCAGGCAAGTCTCGCTGGCCGTGAATGGTAAATCCAGCTTGAGCAGTTGGGACTCCTGTCCCGGGTTGTCCTCCCCCTACGCTGACGCGATAATTTCCTGGCGCCACGATCCGATCGCCCGCTTCGTTCACAAGACTCAGGTCGCGCGAACTCAATGTAAGGAGGATGTGTTGCGACTCTCCCGCGCGAAGATGCACTCGCCGAAATCCTCGAAGCGCATGAAGCGGAGCACCTGGTATTTCTGGGAAATGTAAATACATTTCGACGACCTCGTCACCTTCGTGCGCACCTACATTTCTCACATCTACTTCTACTTTGAGGGGCTCGCCTGCGTTTAGTTTGCTGCGGGCAAGCTTGAGATGGTTATAGGTGAACTTCGAGTAGCTCAGTCCAAAGCCGAAAGGATAGAGTGGTTTGCCCGTGAAATAGCGATAAGTGCGGTTTTTCATGGAATAGTCCTCAAACGGAGGGAGCTGATCCACGCCACTGTAGAACGTTATCGGTAAGCGGCCGGCCGGATTGTTTGTACCTGCCAGGGTCTCCGCAATGGCCGTTCCGCCCTCTTCTCCCGGATACCATGCCTCCAGAATCGCGTTTGCATTTTTCTCTGCCCAGTTCACGGAAAGCGCGCTGCCATTCATGAGCACAACCACCAGAGGCTTGCCGGTGTCTTTTAGGGCCTGGAGAAGGTCTTCTTCCTCCTTGGGTAGATCGAGGCTGGTGCGATCTCCTCCCTTAAAACCGGGAAGGCTCACCTGTAATTCTTCGCCCTCGAGTTGTGAGGTGATCCCGACAACTGCTACGACCAGGTCCGCTGACTGTGCCGCAGCCACCGCCTCCTGCGCCGGATTCGCTATTAACGCGAGCCACACGAGTGTCGCACCGCCGTCATCTTGAGAAACGGCTTCCAGTTTCAGAGCATAGTGATGCCCCTTCTCGAGGCTGACATTCGCTGTCTTCGGCGCTTCGGCACGCTGCATTGAGGTATCGATGACTAACTTGCCGTCCAGCCAAAGTTTGTTGGAAAAAGCGGTGGGCCTGAATTGATATGTGCCTGATTCGATGGGAGTCAAATAGCCGGTCCAGCGGACGGAGAACTCATTGGGCCCAGGCGGTTGCGCAAGAGAGTTTGTGCTGAGGGGAGGAGGCTCAAGATTGACATACTTGTCGACACGTACGAGTGACGGCTGGCCCTTGAATTCTTTGTTTTGGTAATACTCTCCCTTTAAACCCGGCTGGCCGTCCTCTGTGGAAAACAGGGCGGCCGGGATCACGCTTTCTTCCCGCAACAAGTTCAGGCCCGGCGCATAGCTGACTTGGGCAACAGGAAATATCTTCTTTATTCCATCCAACGCAGTCGTAACCAGAGAAGCCGTGCCGCTGTAATTGCCCAGCAAAACTCGCGTGGATTCTGCGGAAGGTCCGATCACCGCGATTCGTTTGAGACCAGGAGGCAAAGGCAGCACGCCGTCGTTTTTCAGAAGCACCATCGATTCGCGCGCTATCTTCAGGGCAAGCGTGCGATGCTCCTTGCTATCGATTTCTGAATCGGAGGTGCGCTCATACCGCACCATTCCTGGAGGGTCGAACTCCCCTAACCGAAAGCGCGCCGTGAGAAGACGTTTTACAGCAACATCTATATCTCTCTCACTTAAGAGTCCCTTTGAAACGGCGTCCAAAAACTGCGTGTAGTCGGTGTTCCCGACGGCATCGGCGTAAGAATCAATGCATTCGTTATCGAGTCCCCTTTTCAGGGAAAGAGCGCTTGCTTCGGTGAAGCTTTCCACGAAGTGGTGTGCGCTGTAGATTTCTTCTACTGAATCGCAATCGCCCACAACATAGCCTTCGAACTGCCACGCTACGCGCAACTGATTTTCGAGCAGGTAGCTGCTGGCACAGGCCGGTTCCCCATTGACCCGGTTATACGCGCACATCACCGACACCGCTTTCCCCTCAACAACGGCGGCACGAAACGCAGGCAAATACGTATCTTGCATATCATGTTTCGAAACTTCGACATTCATGACGTGTCTGGAAGGTTCCGGACCACTGTGTACGGCGAAATGTTTCGGGGTGGCGATGACTTGCAGGTACTTGGGATCATCACCCTGCATCCCGGTGACAAAAGCCACTGCCATTCGTCCTGTCAAGAAGGGATCTTCGCCGTAGGTTTCTTGGCCTCGTCCCCAGCGCGGATCCCGCGCAATATTGATGTTCGGAGCCCAGAAATCGAGTCCTTCCAAAATATCGCGCCTGCCTTCTCGTACGGCCTTGTTATGCTTAGCTCTTCCTTCGGCGCCAATCGCCCCAGCCATCTCATGGATCAGGGGAACATCGAACGTCGCTGCCAGACCAACGGGCTCTGGAAAGACCGTAGCTATTCCTGCCCCGGCAATGCCATGCAATGCTTCGCTTCGCCAATCGTAACGGGGAACCATGAGTCGAGGTATGGCTCGTGACTGATTCACGAGTTGAGACACCTTTTCTTCCAGCGTCATCCTGGAGACAAGATCATCTACACGGACAGTGGTTGCCTGCGCGGGATCCAGGTAAGCGGGCGTGCTTCCTGTCTCTGACGTTTGTGCCAGAAGAGCGGGCGCGGTAACAAAAAACAAAACGATGGCGCACACTTCCGTGGTATCCATTCTGTGTCTGCTCACCCTGATCTACTCCTGAGTGTTGCCCTTCAGCGGGTGACCTCACAAATCATATTCACCCGGCCTTGGACAATTCCTTCCTCGACGCCCCAGCGCAAATCACGCTGTCCCGCAAGTTCATTCTGGCCCCGGACTATGGGATTTGGCTAACCGCTTATTCCTGGCGACATCTCCTTGCGCCAGCTATTTTTATAAGCCTTTTCGTCTCTATTTAATAGTATTATTTCAGCCCGAAGGCGATTTCCGAACCGTTCCCTAATCCGGTGTGGAAATGCAACCATGTCAAACCGCTAAGAAATTTACAGCAATAGAAATAGGGGCGTGCTTCGAGGATGTATCGCGCGTGCTGGTGCTCAGTTTCGGGCAGGGTGAGCAGGAGAAGGAAGCCTCGCGATGAAATCACAACTGAGTGGTTTGGATTGGGGCATCATCGCCGTTTACCTGCTGGCCGTTGTAGGAATCGGGGTCGGGGCAGGTTTGCGGCGTCGGAAAGGCGAGAAGGGTGGTGAAGGAGGCCACTACTTTCTCGCCGGCAACACGCTCGCCTGGCCGGTCATCGGGCTGGCAATGTTTGCCGCGAATATCTCAACCGTTCATCTGGTCAGCCTCGCCGAAGCAGCCTACAAGTTCGGCCTTGTTTTCGGCAATTTCGAGTGGATGGCCGGGTTCACCCTGATTCTCCTCTCGCTCTTTTTCGCGCCTCTTTATTTACGCTCTCGCGTGCCGACCTTGCCGGATTTTCTCGAGCGACGTTTCAACAGTGCTTGCCGCGACGTGCTTGCCGTTATCTCACTCTTCTCGGCGATCGTCATTCATATGGGAGTGGCGCTATTCACGGCGGCGTGGGTGTTGCGCGGCATTTTGGGTCTGGCACCCGGCGCAACCATTTTTGGTATCGATGCGCTCACCCTTTTCATCATCGTGCTCGGCCTGCTCACAGGCATCTACACGATGGTCGGCGGTCTCCTGGCAGTTGTATGGACAGAGAGCGTACAAACGATCCTGCTTCTTGTAGGTGCGATCGTCGTCACCGTTGTGGGTTATCTAAGAGTTGGCGGTTGGTCAGAACTCGCCCACACCATTGCGTCCCACCCACATCCACTGGCCTCCGTTGTGGGAAGCAAGGTCACCTGGGGCACGGGGAATTTCTTAAGCATGGCGCGGACAGCGAGCGATCCGTCTGGTCTAGCGTGGTATTCCATCTTGCTCGGGTACCCGGTGCTGGGCATCTGGTATTGGTGTTGCGATCAAACGATCGTACAGCGTGTACTGGCCGCAGAAGATGAGAGGCAAGCCCGCCTTGGTCCTTTGTTTTGTGCCTTCCTCAAGATTTTCCCCGTGTTTTTCTTTGTACTACCGGGCGTCATCTGCGTCGCCCTCGTTCAACAAAACGCGTTCGGTGGAGAAGCGCCACTCACGTCGGCTGACACGTACACATTTCTGATCACGCACCTTCTGCCTGTTGGACTCAAAGGCCTCGTGGCTGCTGCCATGCTCGCCGCTGCCATGCAAACATGCTCTGCGGCGCTCAACTCTACAGCCACGCTCGTGGCCTACGACCTCTTCAAGCGACATCGGCCATCCATCGGGGATCATAGGCTTGTTGTGATTGGTAAGAGCACAACTGTTGTTGCCACGATCCTTGCAATTATCTGTTCCCCGCTCTTCGGTCACTACACAACCATTTTTGAGGGACTCAACAAGCTCATCTCCTATATTGCGCCGCCCATCACCGCGGTGTTCTTACTGGGAGTCTTCTGGAAGCGAGCTTCCGGAAAAGCGGCGTTTATTACGCTCCTTGGCGGCTCGTTTTTCGGTGCAGTCATGTTTTACTTGGATTGGGAAAAGATCTATAACGGTGATTTCATGCTGATCGCTTTTTTTCTTTTCCTGGCGTGTGTCGTCCTCTTGATCCTGGCTTCGCTCATCCATCCGGAAGCGCTAAAGCCCGAAGCCACACAACTGGTATGGGAAGATTGGCGGGAACCACTCCGTGGAGAAGCGGGCGGGCGAGGGCTTGGCAATTACCGCGTTCTCACGGTAGTGATCTTGGGTGTGTTTGTGGGACTGTACCTGTGGTTTCGCTGAAGAAAAGCGGAAGGAGCTTGTATGCGAATGATTCTGTGCCTTCTCGTTGCGGTGTTGGTGGCGGGTTGCAGAGGGCAGAAGCCGCCCCAGCGTTATGTATGGATTACCGGTCTTAAACCGGAAAAGGCTCAATATTACGAGAAACTCCATGCAAATCCCTGGCCCGGTGTAAACAAGATGATCAAGGAGTGTCACATTCAGAATTTCTCGATTCACGAACGTGAAATCGACGGCAAGATCTATCTCATTGCCTACCTGGAATACACAGGAGAGGACTTCGATGCGGACATGAAAAAAATGGCCGCTGATCCAGAAACTCAACGCTGGTGGAAGGAAACGGATCCATGCCAATCACCGCTGCCGGATGCTGCAGCGAAGGGCAAGATCTGGGCGGACACCAAGGAGGTCTACTTCTTACCGTAGAGCCAACTCGATGAAAGAACAGCTCAAGGATAGAGTTATTTTTCTGACCGGCGGGTCAGCCGGCATTGGTTGGGCCTGCGCAAAGGCTTATGCCGCAGAAGGCGCTTCCGTCGCGCTCGCCGCACTCTATCGCGATGAAGTGGAGGCGGCGGCGAAAGAACTTGGTCCGAACAACATTGGTATAAAGTGCGACGTCTCGCAGGAAGACGATGTAAAGTCGGCGCTTGCTGTCACCTTGAAGCACTTCGGACGACTCGACGCTGTCCACAACAATGCGGGCATGGCGGCGCCATCAAAAGCATTGCAAGAAACCACCGATTCCGAGTGGGATGTTCTATTCAATACCAACTTGAAAAGTGTTCTCTATACGACTCGCTATGCCTTTGAAGCTCTGCAGGCTTCCAAGGGCTGTATTCTGAACACCTCGAGCCTCGTTGGCGAGATTGGACAAGAAATTCACGCGGCTTATGCCGCAACCAAGGGTGCTATGAACGCACTCACAAAATCCATGGCCCTCGATTACGCCCATCACGGTATTCGCGTAAACGCGGTTTGCCCGGCAGGAGTCTGGACACCCATGCTCCGTCAATGGGCCAAGGAGCAACCCAACCCTTCTTCCGTTGAACGCTATCTGGATGACATTCATCCTCTTGGTTACTGTCCCGAGGGCGATGTGATCGCGGACGCAAGTGTCTTTCTCCTTTCCGATAAGTCGCGCTTCATCACCGGACACATCTTGCATGTGAGCGGCGGCGCGGAATTGGGCTATCGCCGTCCTGTCGAGCATTTATGATTAAAACGACTTCCACGCGGGATGTGCGCTATCCGCTTGGCTCGGGACATGGTAGCGACGCCATTCATCGCGATCCAATTTATTCCTACGCCGTCACTTTGCTTCATGACCACCATGGTCAAGTGGGTTGCGGTCTCGCGTTCACTCTCGGCGAAGGCACCCAACTTGTCTGCGAGGCGGCACAGTTCTACGCAAAACGCCTAGTCGGCCAAGACATTGAGGAATTGATGTCAGGGTTTGGTTGGTGGCAAAAACAGATGGCCGATGAACAACAATTTCGGTGGTTAGGCCCGCACAAGGGCATCGTTCAGCTTGCCCTCGCTTCGGTGACAAACGCTTGCTGGGATTTGTGGGCTAAGTCGCGCGGACTGCCCCTCTGGAAATTGCTGCTGGACCTCACACCGGAGCAAATCCTGGCTACGCTCGATCTCTCTTATCTCGAAGATGAACTCGATTACCAGCAGGCGCTCAGCATCCTGCAAATGCAGCATCCTACGCGGTTCGAGCGCAAAATCATCTTGACGAGTGGATATCCGGGATATGACACCTCCGTCGGTTGGTTCAACTACGACGACGATCAGGTACGCGAAAATTGTAGGAAGGCTCTCGACGCGGGATTTACCGCCATGAAGCTCAAGGTCGGTTCAAGCCATCCGGAGCGTGACTTGCGTCGCGCGGAGATTGTGCGCGAAGTCGCTGGTAACAGTGCTCGTGTCATGGTCGATGCAAATCAGCAATGGACTCTCCCGCAAGCCCTGGACAACTGCCGGAAGTTGCATCCGATGAATCCGTTTTGGATCGAAGAGCCGACACACCCTGACGACGTTCTTGGCCACAAAACTCTGGCGGAGGCTGTTGCGCCGATGAAACTCGCGGTTGGCGAGCACATTCCCAATCGCGTTGTATTCAAGAATTATTTGCAGGCGAAATGCGCTGGATTCATCCAGGTTGATGCGCTGCGAGTGGCTGGGGTCAGTGAGTTCATTGCCGTGAGCCTCTTATGTCAAAAGTTCGGAGTGCCCGTCGTACCACATGTCGGTGACATGGGCCAGCTTCATCAACATCTGGTGCTGTTCAACCACATGGCCCTCGGCCAGGAGATCGTTTTCCTCGAGCATATCCCGCACCTGCGAGAACACTTCGTTCATCCCGTCCGTGTCGAAGGCGGTGTCTATCTCACGCCTCAGGAACCGGGTGCAAGCTGCGATTTGAAATTGAAGTAAATCGTGGCGCGTTCGTGACCAGTGTGTGCTTCAGCAGAAGTCTCCATCAGGGCAATGCCCGATCCAGATGGACATACCCACCGTCAACGAAAAGATGCTGGCCGGTAGTGTGTCCAGATTCGGGCGAAATCAAAAACACCGTCATAGCCGCAATCTCCTCTGGAGTAGTCATTCGTTTTCCGAAAGGGATTCTCGAAAGGATCGTGCCGAGTTTCTCCTCGGGTTTCGGGAAAGTGTCAAGCCAATGACGGTAGAGCGGGGTCATAACTTCCGCAGGAATCACCGTATTTACCCGGATACCGTAGGGCAACAACTCCGCTGCCCACTCTCGCGTGAGCGCCATGATGCCGCCCTTCGAACACGCGTACCCCGACGTGCCTCCTTGCCCGGTGACCGCCGTCTTGGAACCGATATTGATGATCACTCCTCGGGATCGTTTCAAGTGCGGCAGAGCGTAGTGGGCCATGTTGTAGTAGTGCACCAAGTTGCGATTCAGCGAGGCTACAAATTCGGATGGCGTGCCGGCTTCCAGGCCAATCTTGTCGTTCATCCCGGCGTTATTTACCAGAGCATCGATCTGGCCAAGGGTCTTCACGCTTTCCAGGATCACCTGCGCGCATATATCCGGCGTCGAGAGTTCTACGGTGATCAGACCACAGGCAGCCCCGGTGTTTCGCAGTTCCGACTGGATCTTCTCGCCAGCACCCGCATCGCGGCCCACGATTACCGGAATTGCGCCTTCCTTAGCGCAAGCCCGGACAATGGCTGCGCCAATTCCTTTGGCGCCACCGGTCACGAGAATAACTTTGTCCTTTAATCGAAGATCCATAACTAACCTCGCAGATTCGTGAAGCCCCCATCTAATAAATAATCGACACCGGTAATGAAGGAAGCCTCGTCGGAACAAAGGAAAAGAGCGAGCGAAGCGACCTCCTCTGGTTCTCCCATTCTTCCAATGGGTTGAGCTTTGGATAATTTCTCGAACATCTCTTTTTCGCGCCCGGGATAATTCTTCCGTAGGTAGTCGTCAACAAACGGCGTGTGAACTCTGGCAGGTGAGATGCAATTGCAACGGATGTTGTCGCTCAAATAATCCCGCGCAACGGAATAGGTCATGGCGATCACCGCGCCTTTGCTCATGGAATAAGCGAAACGATCGGCCAGTGCGGAGGAGCCCGCGATGGAAGCCATGTTCAAGATGACGCCACCGCCTGCGGCTTTCAGATGCGGGACGCACGCATGCATGCAGTTGTAGAAGCCCTTCACATTCACGCGGAATACCCGGTCAAACTCTTCCTCGCCTGTGCTCTCGACTGTCCCAATGCTCGAGATCCCTGCATTGTTCACCAAGATCGATAGGCGTTCCTTCCCGGCAATTGGGTCGATTCTGTCTTTCACCTGTTTTTGGTTTGTGACGTCGCAAGCGTATGCTGTGGCTTCGCCGCCCGCCGCAATAATTTGTTCGCAGGTCGCCTGCGCATCCTTCAGAGCAACGTCCAGGATGCGCAATTTGGCACCCTGCGTCGCGAATTTTAAGGCAATGGCCCTGCCAATTCCGCTTCCGCCTCCGGTAACGACGGCAACTTTTCCATTGAGACTGAATTTTGCCAGATTGGGATTCGCTGTGATCAGATCAAGCCACCTCGTTTCTGAAATATGTAATCGTCTTAGCCACCGAAAAAATCCTTCCCATCCGTTTCGCCCCAAGGGCCTCCAGCCCAGATCCAGCCAAAATTACAGTGCTGGAGGGCCATGCTTGTAAAACATTTGCGCATTCGCTCCCAGGACCTTTTCGCGCACTTCATGCGCCAGCGGGGCAAGGTATCGCTTGACCGCATCGACGGCGCTCGAATACGAAGCGGCCACCGTGCAAACTGGCCAGTCCGAACCGATCATGAGCCTGTCGGGGCCGAAACTCTCAAACACAACGTCCAAATAGGGAACAAGATGTTCAGGTTTCCAGTTTTGCCAATGTGCCTCTGTCACCAGGCCGGACAACTTGCAAAGTACATTTGGACAGGCAGCCAAGTTGCGGATTCCCTCCGTCCAGGGATGGAGAATCCCCTCCTTGATGCGGGGTTTAGCGAGATGATCCAGGACAAAGCGCTGGCGGGGAAATCTCTGCACGAACTTGGCAGCTACCGGGAGATGCTTTTCGTAAATCAGGATGTCGTAAGCAAGATCGAATTCTTCCAGCATAGATACGCCGCGAAGAAAATCGGGGCGCAACAAAAAGTGATCGTCTGACTCACTTTGCACGATGTGTCGCAGACCAACCAGCTTGGTATCTTGCGCGAGAGTTTGTAACTCGGAATGGAGTTCGCTCGATCGCAAATCAACCCATCCGACTACGCCAAAAATAAAAGGCCAGTCCGCAGCCAACTTAAGAAGCCACTTAGTCTCTTCGAGAGTCTGGCGGACTTGAACGGCGATGCAACCCTGAAATCCAGCACGCTCTAGTTCGGGCTGGAGATCAGCAGGAAGGAAGTCGTGGCGCAAGCTGGCCATCGACTGATCAAGCCAATCGTACTCGGACGGGTTGTAAATCCAAAAATGCTGATGAGCGTCAATACGCATCGTCAATTCCAGGATTCAGATGAATGCGATCGGGCATGTGTAATCAAACTTGCTGCCAACTTGGCGGCACGTCTATATACGAGCGATCCAGCTCTGCCACCGAGGCACAACCCAGCAGTCTTAGCGTTCTCTCCAGATCGGCCCGAAGTATTTCTATGGCTCGAACGACTCCCGCTTCCCCCGCTGCAGCCAATCCGTAAGCATAAGCGCGCCCTACTAAGACGGCGCGAGCGCCAAGACAGACGGCCTTGACGATGTCACTTCCTCGACGAATGCCTCCATCGAGCAACACCTCGACCTGCCCGTTGACCGCCCTCGCAATTTCCGGCAGTGCCTTCAATGTCGCGGAGACACCATCAAGTTGGCGGCCCCCATGGTTGGATACGACTACCGCCCCAGCCCCATGATCGATGGCCCGTCTGGCGTCATCTCCTGTCAGCACGCTCTTGACTACGATCGGCCCGTTCCACAGTTCCCGTATCCATTTCATGTCTTCCCAAGTAACTACGGAGCGAGCTAGCGCCGCTCCCACATCAATCAGGGACATCGGCCCCTCTCCCGGCACAATAATGTTCGGAAGCTTGGGCACTCCTCCGTCGAGCAAAAAATTCAAGAGCCACGCTGGGTGAGTGAGGAACTGGCCCAAGTGGGGAATTTTTGCCATAACAGTTCCCCCCAGAAGCTCTTTCATTCCGTTGCGGAAATCGCGCTCGCGCATGCCGGCAACCGCGGTGTCGATGGTTACGACCAGAGCAGAAAAGCCAGCAGCCCGGGCGCGCTGTATGGCCGGCTCCGCTGCCTTGCGTCCACCGAGCAGGTAGAGTTGATACCAAGCTGGCCCCGAAGATGCTGCTTTCACTTTTTCCAGGGGATGCCCGGAAATTGACGATAAAATGTAACCCGTTCCCGCCGCTCCCGCTGCGCGGGCGGCGGCAATCTCCCCCGCAGGGTGCATCAACCTGCTGTAGCCGATTGGCGCCAGCAGAAACGGGAGAGATAAATCAAAACCCAACACCCTACTTTGCAAATTGCATTGCGGGAAGGAAACTGCATGCCGCGGACGAAATGTGAGTTCCGAGAATACCTTCACATTTCTGCGGAGAGTGGTTTCATCCTCAGCACCACCGTCCAGATAATCAAAGACAACATCGGGTAGGCGACGCTGCGCCATGGTCCGAAGGTCTTGAATATTAACGGCTCTGGAGGCCTTACGTCCGCCCGCTGCCTCGGCCATGTTTCCTCACAGTGAAACTCCTCTTTTCCAAGGTATGAAATCGTCTTGTCCCAGTACCTCTGCCGCTGTCCTGATTTCACCGCTGGCAATTTGCACCACGCGATCTAGAATTTCCTCGCCCATCTGTTCGATATTCCTTTCGCCAGAGATGATGCTCCCGGTGTCAATATCAATGATGTCAGGCATTCTTGCAGCCAGCTGCGAATTGGTCGAAATCTTCACCACCGGCGCGATAGGATTTCCTGTCGGTGTGCCCAACCCTGTTGTGAACAAGACTATGTTTGCGCCCGCACCCACCTGCGCGGTCACGCACTCCACATCATTGCCTGGCGTGCACTGTAGGTTCAGTCCAGGTTCCCGAATATATTCCGGATAATCCAGTACCCCAGCTACGGGAGACGTCCCACCCTTCTTCGCAGCGCCGGCAGATTTCATGGCATCGGTAATCAAGCCGTCGCGAATGTTGCCGGGAGAAGGGTTCATATCAAAGCCGGAGCGCACAGCCTTTGCCCGCGCGGAGTAGTCCCTCATCAGTTGAATAAAACGGCCCGAGACTTCAGCGGAGACGCCACGGTTGACGAGCTCTTGTTCCACGCCGCACAGTTCCGGGAATTCGCTCAAAATTGTTTTTCCACCCAGCCTAACCACTAGATCCGAGACTTGCCCGATCGCGGGGTTGGCCGAAATCCCGGAAAATCCGTCCGACCCACCGCACTTGAGACCTATAGAAAGTTCCGACAACGCTGCAGGCCGACGTCTGCACTTGTCCGCTTCCATTACCCCTAGAAAGGTCTGCCGGATCGCTTCCGACAACATCGTAAATTCTTCTCCACTCTTTTGCTGTTCAAAGATATAGAGAGGTTTCGAAAAGCGCGGATTTCTCTTCTTCAGTTCCTCGCGCAGCACGGACACTTGGGCATTCTGGCACCCCAGACTGAGCACTGTGGCTCCTGCAACATTTGGATGATGGATGTAACCTGCGATCAGCGCGCACAGATTGTTGGCATCCTCCCGCGTCCCTCCGCAACCTCCTTCGTGCAGCAAAAATTTTATTCCGTCCACATGGGCAAAAATGCGAGACCTCTCTGGCCGTTTCTCTTTTGTGATTACGGTGTAATCGCGGATTCGTTCAACGTGCCCCGATTGGTAAAGCCGCGCAAGGTCGGCAACCTGTTGCTGGTACACCGGCGGCAGCGCAAATCCCAATTCCTGTTCGAATGCTTGTTTCAAAACACCAATGTTTCGGTTCTCACAAAACACCAGGGGCACCACGAGCCAATAATTCCGTGTTCCAACCTGACCGTCCTCCCTTTGGTACCCGGCAAATGTCCGCTCGTTCCAGCGCGTCACCTCGGGCCCGGTCCAACGAAAGTCTTCGGTTTTTTCATGAAACGGGGCGGCTTCGTGGTGAACATTGCGCGTGGTCAGGATTTCGCCTGCACGAATCGCCTGCATGGCTTTGCCCACGGGTACACCATACATGATCACCGTTCCGCCTTGCGGGAGATCTTGAAGAGCGAGTTTGTGCTTGGCTGGAACTGCGGTTGTCGAAACCAGATCCTGTCCGGAAAATAAAATGCGCACGCCCTCCGGAAGATCCACCAAGGCAACAAGTACGTTGTCCTTAGGATGAAGTTGTAACACTCGCTCGCGTGCCACTCCACTTTCTCCTCTTCTCTGCCCTATGCTCTCGACTTCCCTGCATCGATGAAACTTTCAACGTGTCATCCGCCTGGGGAACTCGGCGGATCAGCTCTCGAGGAGAGCGCGTCCTGAATGGGTTCGGAATCGCATTCCGCCGCGATCACGGTTACCGGATCGTCCGGCGCCTTCGCCGGTAGCCCAGAAAAAATCAACTGCCTGCCTTTTTGTTTGAAGCTGACCGGAAGGCCCGAGGCAAGAAATCGCGCCGACTTCACCTTGAATTTCACGCCTCCGACAGTCATCGTATCGCCCGGCCAATAGTAAATGATGGTGTAAAGCGTATCTCCGCTGCGCGTGTACACGCCAATATTGCCGTGGGGGAAGCGGCACTTCTGCGTGGCGTAAACGGCATCTCCATTCTTCTGCAGCCAATTACCGATTACTCTCAGCCGGCTCACGCTGGGTTCAGGAACCGAACCATCCGCCTTCGGCCCAATGTCGAGAAGGTAGTTGCCACCGTCACGTGCGCACTCAACGAGGTTTTGTACTAACTCCTGCGGGGATTTCCAATTGTTATCGCCTGCAAGGTAGGCCCAACTGTCGTTCATGGTCATGCAGGATTCCCAGTCTCCTTTCGAAGCCTGCGTGGATTGCTCCGGTGTAGAAAAATCTCCCGGCAAAAGATTGCGATTATTAATGATGATATCTGGTTGAAGTTTTAGAACCATTTCGTTCATATCCACGGAACGCCAGCCCTGCGCATCCAGTGGTACGGCCATGTCATACCAGAGAATGTCAACCTTGCCATAATTGCTCATGAGCTCGCGAATCTGCCCGTGAGTGTAATCGACAAAGCGCTTTCGCGCCTCAAGATCGTTCTTCGCATTCCGCCAATCGGGGTGATGCCAATCCATTAACGAGTAGTAGAATCCGACTCGCATGTTCTCTGCGCGGGCGGCCTCTACGTACTCTCGCACAAGATCCCGGCCAGGACCTTGCTTCGGAGCGCAGTAGTCCGTGAGTTTGGAGTCGAAAAGGCAAAAGCCTTCATGGTGCTTGGTGGTCATCACCATGTACCGCATTCCAGATTCCCGCGCCAGGCGTGCCCAGATTCGCGCTGCATTTGGCGGCGGCTGAAATTGCTTGGCCAGCCGTTCATAGTCTTCGAGCGGGATGTCCTCATCCCCCATGGCCCAGGCTTCACGGCCCAGAATGCTATAGAGGCCCCAGTGAATGAACATTCCGAACTTCGCTTCGCGCCACCACTGGATACGACGATCGTGGTCCGGCGGCGGAGATGCAATCTGATCGAGAGACTCCGCCGCAACCGGCGGCAAATGAGCCAGGGAAGAGCCCGCCACGCCGGCGAGCAGCACTTTCAGGTGTTCACGTCTTGCTCTGTTCATTTCGCGCAGGTTCTTCTCCCCACCGTGGTAGGCCTTCCCTCACCTCTACCTTCGGATGTCATCCAGATCATTGCGCAGGTGGCCATTCTACGGGACTGTCTGCAGCATATTGCGGTCGTCCGTAAGCCTGTCGTCTCTCAAACTTTTGGAAATCTCAAAGTGCTGGGTGGCCTCCGCCGTGCGCCCAAGATTGTGATAGGCCTTTGCGAGAAAGTAATGAACCCAATAATTTTGAGGATCGAGTTTCAGCGCTCGTTCGAGAAATCCGGCCGCAATCCCGGAATCGCCTCTCTTCAACGCGATTTCTCCTAACAAGATGTAAGCCCCCGACGACCATTCATTCAGCCAGATGGCTTCTTTCAGGACCTTTTCCGCTTCGTCGTATTTCTCCAGTTGAACGTAAGCGTCACCCAATCTCCAATACACGAGCCAGACTGTCGGGTTGATCGCCAATTCTTTTTGAAACTCGTTCACTGCCCCTTGAGGGTTCTTTTTGAAAAGATCGATTTCCCCCAGCAGGAAGTGGGCCATCGGCAGCCTTGGATCCATTTGCAGAGCCTTCTCGATCACCGGTATCGCTCGCTCTTCCATCCTCTGCCGTATCAGAATTTTCCCGAACATGAGGTACGCCATGCTGCTGTCCGGCGGCACGGAGAACATCTCGGCGAACGTCTTGCGCGCGTCGTCCCAACGTTGCGTCATGATGTAGCAGGTTCCCAGAAGATAAGGTCCATCAGCGTTGTTCTTCGGAAGTTGTGGCCCGAGTTTCTCCAATAGCGGCAGTGCTTGCTGAAAATCCCCGGAAGCATAGTAGGTTAGCGCCAAAAGCTGCGTGGACTCTAAATCGTCAGGATTCTCTTGCAGAGCGGCTTTTAAATGCAGAATTGCTTGCGGAAACCTTTTCGATTGAAAGCAGGCCTTGCCGAACCGAACCTCCAGCCCGGGGGCCTTGGGGTCTTTTGCGGCCAGCTCATTGAGCAGAGTCAGTGCCTCTTCGGGTTTCCCCTGGCTCAGTAGGGAATCGGCTTGCACAAGAGCAGCGTTGGGCGAGGGCGTAGCAGGGGTTTCTTGTCCACTACCGGGCAGAGCTTGGACAAGAAACAGACCGCTCATTCCAAGCAGAATAAAAACGGTCATGCGTGGAGAGATCTTTGAAGCTCTCCACGCAGGGGGTGACTGACCGTTCTCGTCGTTTTGCACCGAATTTGTCTCCTCCGAGCCGCGAACTGCGTGCTCAGAGAGCAAGAATACGCTCCTTAGAACTGGAAGAGTAAGGCAATTTGCATGCGCCGCATGGTCGCATTGCCGTTCAGACCGGTGATCACGTTGCCGCCGCTGCAGTCAACGCAACCACTGGGATTCCCCAGGTTCGGGTGGTTGGTCAGGTTGTAGACTTCCCAACGGAACTGCGCATTGGCTTTCTCCTTGATGGGGAAGCTCTTCTGGAGCGACATGTCCGCGTCGAACCACTCCGGTCCAATAATCATGTTCCGATGGGCATCTCCAGGAGTCGCAACTTGCGGACGTTGCCAAGGACCGCTGGTCTGCCCGTTGGCGGCCAGCGGCACGGAGGTGAGTTCGAACCAATCGTTTTGCTGGCGCGGCGTGGCAATGGGACCTACAACATTGGGCAGGCAAACCCCGATGTCGTTATCGTTCCCGCATTCCTGATAGCTGGGAGTGATGCCTGTACCTCCCATCCAGGTGAGGGCACCGCTCAGCTGCCAACCGCCGACAAGGTAGTTCATTGGAGTGGAAATATCCGATGCGTACTTCTTTCCTTTGCCGAACGGCAAGTCCCAAATGCCCGTAAATACGAACACGTTGTTTCGTTGCCAACTCGGTCTGCCGTAGAAGAGATTTGGATCGTAGAGGTAATCCGGCGCGTCGTGGTTCTTGGCGTGGGAGTAGGTATAGTGGGACAGGATGGAGAATCCGTTCGAGAAGTGTTTTTCCGCCTTAATCTGCAGTCCGTTGTAATGGTTATTACCCGTGTTGCACATGCACTCCAGCGGAATGTTCCATCCATACTTGGCAAAGTAGGGTTGGCGGTCCTCGGTCGGTAGGTTGGGAAAGCCAACCATTGTCGGGCTGTTAATGTCGTACCAGTTGCTCTCTCCCACAAAGATGTGCGTGCCTTTGTTGCCGACGTAGGCCGCCTCAAGCGAAAATGTGGGAGTGATCTCGCGTTGAATCGTGGCGTTCCAGGCGTCCACGGTCGGTAGAATCATTCTCTGCGGCAAAACCCAGGCCCGGAAACCATTGGGATAAAGCGGGCTGCCTGTGGGTCCCGGAGGCTGGTTAGCCAGTTCTGTCGCCGGGTCCACCATCGGTGGTCCAACGGACAGATTAAAGACCGGGTCCCAGTTGTTCGTGGGCTGCATGTATTGAGTCCCCAGAACCGGCAGGTTCTGCGTGACGGTGTGACCGAAGATGGTGCCGAACATGCCAACGTCGAAGGAACGACCGTAACCGAGACGCACCACGGTTTTGGGATTATATTGATAGGCGATACCTACGCGTGGGCCCAGATTCTTGAAAGAGTTCTGGACGTTTCCGTTCAGTCCCACTCCGTTTTCACCGGCGACCAGCATCTCTCCGTTGTTGATGTCGAGCCAGCCGCCTTGTGCTTTACCGGTTACGGTCTGCGGGAAGTAGATCTCCCAGCGCAGCCCGAAGTTCAAGGTCAACTTAGGATTGACCCGCCAGGTATCTTCTCCGTAGAAGAAGCTGCGCCACTGCCTCTCCCCGGCATCTAGCGAACTCGAGACATAGCGTTCAAAGAGACTCGTCTCGCCGAGGAGAAAGCCCGCTAGACCAATTCCTGAGCTGCATTCCTGCGCTACGCCGTCGACTGGGCAGTTACCGCCGGAGGTGAGTGCCGGCGTAAACGACAGTTCACCGGAACGATGCTGGTCGCTTGGAATACGAAGGTTTTGCAACCGGCGGACGTCGGTGCCAAATTTAATGGTGTGGTTGCCTTTTGTCCAGGTCCAGTTGTTGACGGCCTGAAATTCCTGCATCCTTTCGATCAGCGGGCAATTGCAGTTGTTGTACAAGCCGTTCCCGAAATCGAAGCCACCCAGCCCTTGGATGGAAAAGTGCGGCATGTTATTGGTGAGCGGATCCGTTGGTATATTCAGGCCCACTGCACCGGCCTGAGTTGCAAAATCCCCGTCGGCAAGAGGATTCACATTGATTCGCTGTTTGTACCAACCGAAACGGAAGTCCGTCAGAAGTGTCGGCTTCACCGTCTTATCAAATCCAAAGGAATTGCTCTGGGGACGCGTGTTTCCGCTTCCGGTGTACCCTAACTGGTTGAGCTGTGGTCCTCCGGCGATGGCGCCGAAAAGTCCCGGCGCTTGCTTGAGAAACTGCGTGAACGTATAGCGATCAAAAAACCGCAAATTCTGGCTATAGAAGTAGTCCGCCCGGCCGGTTATCGCGTCTCCATTGTAGATGTCGGATGCACCACCAGCGTAGTTCGGCAGCGTTGGATCCGTCTCGTTGAGGTTCGGCAGCGGGATGTACTTCAGGAGGTTTTGCGCCGCCGTGGAGATCATGCTCTGTGGAATCACATTTATCACACCACCGCTGCTGATCACTGTGCGCTGGAGCGGGTTATCAGTGGGCCCCCCGGTTGTTGGGTCGTAGATGTTTTGCCCGGTAGCGGCCGCCAAAACACGGAAATCGCCGTTGCGCTCCGCCTCGGTAGGAACGCGCGCCGTTGCCGATCCACCGTCCTTGGCTCGCGTGCCTTGATAATCTATGAAGAAGAAAGCTTTGTTCTTGATGACCGGTCCGCCCACGGAGCCGCCGAATTGATCCCAGAGGGTAGCTGGGATGTATTTCCCCGTAACGGGATCAGGGATGGACTGTGCAAAAGGATCGCGTGCTTCCATCGAATCGTTACGGCGGAACCACAGGCCCTCCCCATGCCATTCGTTTGTACCTGATTTTGTTGACGTCGTAATCACCGCGGCACTGACTTGGCCAAACTCCGCATCGGGAACCGCGCTGGTCACCTTCATCTCCACTACGGAATCGAGACTGGGCACGATCAGCATGTTTCCATACAGAAAGTCCCGGTTGTCCGTGCCGTCCAGAATCGACGCATCTCCAACGAACATCTGGCCATTCACGTTGACAGCAATTCCGCCTTGCGGATTCTCCGTGGAAGTGTCTCCCCAGCAGAATTGAACCGCGCCAGGGGTCAGAAGCAAGAGGTTGGAAAAGTTACGCCCCCATGTCGGCAATTGCGTGACCTGCTGCTCGGTCAACGTCGTGGACACGTCGGTGCGCTCGGTCTTCAGCAACGGCGCCTCATCTGTGACGGTAATGGTCTGTTTCACGTCGCCTGGCTGGAGCGTCACGTCGAAAGTCACGCGGCTATCCACGGCCACATCAACCTCGGAAATGACCGTCTTGAACCCCGGCGCTTCCACTTGCACGCGATAGTGGCCGACAATCAAGTGTCTTTCATCGTAGCTACCTGCGGCATTGGTTGCATTGTTGTAGACGATATTTCGGTCGAGGTCGGTAATGGTCACCTTCGCATTCGCGACCCCGCCACCGGAAGAATCGAGCACCGTTCCGCCGATGCTGCCGTAGACCGCCTGCGCGGACGCACTACGGGCGGAGAAACCCAAAAACAACACAAGCAAAGCAAGGAGAACTAATCTGGCGTTGATCAGAGTCGAATCTTGTCTTTGATTACACTCGCGGAGGATCTCATGCTTGCGGCCTATCTCGAACTTCTGATTGTGTGAGTAACGACCATAAAAAACAGAGCGAGGACACCCATTAGGCATTGCCTTCTACCTCCATCCTTCCCTCGTCGGAACCTTCCCCAGAATTTGGTAAAACCTGCACCCCAACCGCAAACACGTACTGGCCCTTCGTCGCCAACCCAACTTCGCCTCCTGTTGCTTCCCGCGACGCAGGCCGACTCGGAATGATCAGCAAATGCTCCAAATCGCGTCTAATTTCCTGACCATTTGCACCGGCAAGAACGTAACACACCGAGTCATATTCATGAACTGGTTCATATGTCTATAACCCTCCCCTCTCTTTGTCAAGCGCAATTTTCTGATTATCTCCAAAAAGTCCTTGTATATGCGCTTATACTTCAATACGGGAACCCGCCCTGGGGCGCAATTCTCTATCGTTGACTTGCACCCTACGGGTTTCATAGTATATTGGCTTCATGAATGCATTCATGAACACGAAACCCTCGCGCGCTGAGGCCGCCCTATGGCCGTGACCATTCGCGACGTGGCCCGTCGTGCTGGCGTGGCTGTCGGTACCGTCTCCCGGGTCATGAATAATCAGCCGGACGTGAATCCCGAACTTCGCGAGCGCGTGCAGCGCGCGCTCAAAGAGTTGAATTATCGTCCCAATGCAAGGGCTCAGATTTTTGCGCGCAACTCTTCACCCGTCGTTTCCTTCATTCTCAGTAATCGTGATTTTCTCCACCCCTTCCATTCCCGCGTGTTGCAAGGCGTGGAAGAATATTGCGAAGAATCTGGTTTCTTCGTGATCTACACCAGGTTTCGTTACTCCCCAACGGTCGCTCCCGCCGAATTGCAACTACCAACGGTCCTGCAGAGCCATGGAATCGCGGACTGTGTGATTCTGGCCGGCGCCAATTTTGAGAATTTCACCAAGAGTCTGGATAAACGTGGATTGCATTACGTGCTGATGGTGAACAATTTTGTCAGCAAGGAAAAGCGCGAACCGTTCGACCAGGTTCGCTTCGACGATTTTTCAGGCGCGATGGAAGCGACACGCTACCTGATCTCCCTCGGTCATCGCGATATCTGGTTCATTGGGGAGACCTCCTTGCCCTGGTATCGGAACCGGCACGAAGGTTATTGCAAGGCCATGAAGGATGCGCGCTTGGAGCCGCTCGCGCAAACCATGGGACTTTCTGACGATCGCTTTGTGAATGGCATGAGCAGTATTCAGATGATCCTCGAACAGGATCGGCGCGTAACTGCTGTTCTGGCAGGCAATGACGAGATCGCTCACGGCGCTTGGGAAAGTCTGCAGAAAGCAGGATTGGACGTGCCCCGCGACGTTAGCCTGATCGGTTTCGATGATCAGCACGGCATGGCCAGGCTTCAGTCCTTGACCAGTGTCCGCGTCGAGGCTACTGAAGTCGGCCGGCAGTTGGCGAAAATGGCCATCGCCAAAATTAAATCTAAGGGACGTCGCGCGCCGGAGGTATTGCTTTCTACCACTCTCGTGAAGCGGGATACCTGTCGCCCCCTTCTTCAGGTGGATACAAAAACGGAGGAAAAATGATCTGTAAGAGGATCGAGGAAGGGGAAAAGTTTTGGTGTGCCGGTAATCTCTACACCATGCTCATCCCTCGCGACGACACAAAGTGTTTTGAGGCTGTCCTGGAAACCATCGAGCCCGGTGTGGTCACTCCTCCAAATGCTCACCAAAATTTTGTCCAAATGTATTTCATTGTTTCCGGACAAGCGCGCGTCTGGATCGGCGACGAGACAAAAGACACTTCCGGGCCGGCCGTGGCCTTTATCCCTCAAAATACAAATCACTACGTCAAGAATATCGGCAATGACCCCCTGCAATATATTTACGTGAGCATCTGGCCTGGCACCATCCCCGAATCGGATGGCCGCCAATGGCGCGAGTCGGTCGAAGCCATGGTCAAGATGTACGCCTCCCGAGGCTACCCCGCTCAGCGCAAGCCCTGAGGTCATTCATGAAAATTGAGGAAGTCCGGACGGACTGGCTGCGCATACCGCTTTCGCGCCCGATCTCAGATTCTACGCATGTCCTGCGATGCATCGACCTGATTCTCGTGGGAATTCGTGCGGGTGAGTTCGTCGGTAGCAGTTACATGCTGTCGTTCGATTATGCTCCCGGGCTTCTCAAGGGCATGATCGATCAGGAATTACAGCGGCACACGCTCGGTCAACCCGCCGATGCCGTCCGCACCATCCATCGACAAAATCTCGCCGCCACCGAGTACATCGGCCAAGAAGGCTTGGCAACGTGGGGCATCGCAGCAATCGATGTTGCCCTATGGGATTTGTTGGCACGCCGCCTCGGCGTTCCCGCGGCTGTACTATTCGGCATCGATTCCAGTGCCGTCTCCGTTTATGGGAGCGGTGGCTGGCTCTCCTATACCGACGAGCAGCTTGCGGATGAAGTCACCCACTACGTGGCCCGGAGATTTGCCGGAGTAAAAATGAAAATCGGCGGCGATGGGGAGATTCTTCTCGCAGAAATGGGCAACTGCAACCAGCCGCCCGCGGCTGGCATGTCCGCGGGACAAACAGATGAGGCACCCCCGTATCTTCGCCAATTCGTCAGCAATGTCGTCCGCTGGGGTCAGGAAAGCATCAGGAATGGCAAGGATAGGGAGAACAAATGACAGCATCCTCAGCTGCAAATCTATTTGCGGGTTCTTCTGCGCATTTGAATTCAGAGTTTGAACTTCTAAGGGAGAAATCATGACTTCACTTCGACGCGCCACTCACGTTACCTCTTTGCTCTTCATCTTATTCGCGTCTCCCTGCCTGGCGCGCGCTCAGGCTATTAGCGACACGATTGCGCCTCTGCTGGAAAAACCAGTACAGCCGACAGCGGTGACCGCTTACCAACTTCAGGTCTACATGATGAAACACATTCCGAAGCCAGTAGTTCCGGCAACCGCAGAGCAATGGACTGCCGAAGCACAAAAGCTCCGCAAGCATATCCTCGGTGACATCGCCTACCACGGCTGGCCACAAGAGTGGATCAACGCCTCCCCACGCTTCGAGCAAACGGAGGTGATCGACACCACACACGGCTACCGTTTGCGTAAGTTCCGCTATGAAGTTGTGCCTGGATTTTATTCCACCGCAATTCTGTACGAACCCGAAAAGATAAGCGGCCGTGTACCGGCCATTCTTAATCTCGTCGGCCATGATCCACTTGGCAACGTCGTGGAATATGAACAGAAGCGCTGCATCAATTTCGCAAAGCAGGGAATCCTCGCGCTCAGTTTAGGCTGGCCTGGTTTCGGTGAACTTGGTCAACCCGACAATAGCCATGATTTCGGCGGCCAACTCGATCTCGTTGGGTCTAATTCTCTCGGCTACTTTTATCTCATCATTCGTCGCGGCCTGGACTATTTGGCGGCTCTCCCGCAGACCGATCCCCAACGTATCGGCGTGACCGGCCTTTCTGGCGGTGGTTGGCAAACCATTATGATCAGCGCGCTAGATGAGCGAGTAGCTGCCATGGCCGAGGTTGCTGGATTCGGCTCCCTTGAATCGAATTTAACGCGTCCTACGGACACGCAGGAAGTGGAGGAAAATGCCACCGACCTTGTCCAGGGCTTTGACTACCCATTTCTCGTCGCGTTGCGTGCTCCGCGGCCAACTTTATTGATGCACAACGAGCAGGATGATTGTTGCTTCCTTGCCCCACTTGTAAAACCCTACGTTTATGAGCAAACTCTGCCATTTTTCAAGCTATACCAGGCCGAAAACGCGTTGCGGTGGCACGAAAATATCGACCCCGGCACACATAACTATCAACTCGACAATCGCCAGCAGGCTTACGCGTTCTTTGCAGAGTTCTTCCACCTGCCGCCGGTCACTAAGGAAATTCCCAGCGATTCTGAAATATTCACTCCCCAACAATTGGCGGGAAGTTTGCCCCAGGACAACCTGACCACGGCCTCTCTGGCCAGGAAACTGGCTAGCCAAATCAACCGTGGCTCAATTCCGGACTCCGGCAACGAGCGCGACACCTGGACAAAATCGCAACGCGAACAATTAAGAAACGTGACCCGATATTCGCCGGTCTCCGTCAGCGGTGCGTGGAAGCTGATCAGTACGAAGCGCCCTGGCCTGCAGTCGTTTTCTTATCGCTTCGATTTCTCGAACTCCCTCAGCGCCACAGGAATCTGGGTCGCTGGTAATCATGTAGCGGCCGACGCTCAAGTGACGATTATCATCAACGACAAAGGGTTCAAGGCTTCCGCGCAGAACGTCGCCGATCGTGTTAACCGCGGTGAACAAGTGATCGCACTCGAACCACTATTCTTTGGCTCTACGACTCCCGACGACCCAGACCCCGCTTACTGGGAAATGTTGGTTTCCAGTAGCGGTGATCGTCCCCTCGGCATTGAAGTCGGACAAGTGGTGGCAATCGCGAAATCTTTCCACCACGGCAATCAGAAGATTCGCCTGCAAACAGAGGGAATCCGTAGTCAGGTGGTCGCCCTCGCCGCGGCTGCGCTCGAATCTGATCTTTTCTCTGAAGTTTATTCCGACAACGCGATGACCAGCCTGAGCTATCTTCTGGACACGCCCGTTCCCTATCGAAGTGCTCCTGACCTCTTCTGTCTGGATTTTTACAAGTATTTTGATATCGATCGCTTGGCCGTTCTAGCCTCGCCCGTCAAGATCGGTATCGGAAAGAAAGCTGGTCCCTTGACGGTTGCCAAAACTCCCTAAGGAGATTTGAAACGGTTCTCCGGGCGGTGTGGAAACAAGGCGCGGCGTGTTCCGGGGGAACAACGCAACTGGACTTTAAGTCTTCGCTTAAAGCTCCTTGTGCTCCGCATCGACAATCTGTGTGTCGGGTATCGGCTTACACCTCGCCACGCTGAAATCCTTCACGTCGTTTAACACAAAGACGGGCGTTCCCGGCGCCTGATCCGGCTTGAGATTGAAAAAGTCGATGTGAACGACGTCGCCCAGAATAACGCATGGCCGCTCATCCTTCGATTGCGCCACCACTTTGTAATCGCTCACCTCGATTCCCTCGGCATGACGGATTAGCAAACCCTGGGCGGGTGTGGTCCCGAACATGGTGGATTCCGGGTATTCCTTTTCTTTCTCCGCGAGTTGAATGCCCGCATCTTTCTTCGTTCCACCACCCGGATGCTGCACTAAAACATTGCTTATCTTCACGTCTTCGATCTTGTGATTGGGGATCCCCGTAATCATCGAGCAAATCTGCGACGAGGCATTCGAAGAAACGACATTCGAAATGTTCACTCGCCGAATGGCCCCGACAGGAACTCCCGCTGGTCCCCGCATGCGCGACCCCAGACGCAGGAAAATGGGAGCCCCAACCGTCTCCCGCATGGTGATGTTCGAAATCGAAACGTCTTCAATTAACGCGCCGTCCACGCTCAAAATCGCCAGCCCAAAACAACCGTCAAAGACGCAGTTTGAAATTGTTATGTTCTTGTAGCCGCCATTTGACTCCGTCCCAAATTTGATACGACCGTTGCGGTCAACTTCGGAATTTGCGGGAAAGCGCTTAAATGTCGCATCGAGGAGCGTCCCCTCCTCGAAGCTGCCACTCACCATGCAATCGCTGATCGTGACCATCTCCGTCGCGCGCGCGTAGCCCAGTGCGAACGAACTTTTCAAGCAAATGGCGTCGTCCCACGGCGAATTGACGCTGCAATTGGAAATGCGTACGTTGCGGCAGCAATCCACATCTATGCCGTCACGATTTGTGTCAATTCTTAGATTATCAATGGTCAGGTTATCCACGCCGGTCGCAAGAACTCCAAAATGTCCGCCGTGCAGAATCGAAAAATCTCTCAGAAGTACGTCTCTGCAGTTCTTCAGTGCAATCGCTTTATTGCCTACGCCAGGCACTTCCGCAACGGGTCCTTGGCCTTCCCCGCGGCTGAGTCCCTTCCCCCAAATGAGACCCGGGCCACAGATCGACACATTTTCCAACCCTTCGCCCCACATCAGGCTGTTATGCCAATGATTGTGTCCGAAATCCTGATAGTCCTCCCACGGTTTGTTGGATTCGGCAAGATCGTACCCTTCTTGCCCTTTTTCTTTCGGCGGATCTGCTGCCAGTATGGTGGCGCCGCTAGCCAGGAATAGTCGAACTCTGCTCTTCAGGTGAATCGAATAGCACAAATAGGTTCCGGCGGCGAAATAAACTGTGCCACCGCCTGCTCCCGCCGCTGCTTCAATCGCCTTGTTGACAGCGGGCGTGTCGAGAGTCTTCCCGTCACCTTTCGCTCCAAAATCGCCCACAGCAAACCCAGCGTGCCCGGTGTCCTCGCTCACCCTTCCCGTAGCAGCGGCGCTCACCGGTGCGCCAGCCGCAAGACCGAACGCTGCCGCACTTGTGATCTTCAAAAATCCGCGCCTGCTCTCTTTTCCTTCCGCCATATGATTTCCTCCTGAGCCGTTTGCACTTGAACCTGGTCGATACTTCCGCTGTTTACTGCATAGTTTGATTACTGCTCAGCGCTCGATTCGTGCGCCTGCGCCCTTCATCAATCGCGTCACTTCCGCCAGTGTCGCCATCGAGGTGTCGCCTGGCGTAGTCATGGCCAGCGCACCGTGTGCCGCCCCGCATTCCACCGCCCATTTCGCGTCCTGGCCGGAAAGAAATCCATAAATCAGGCCCGACGCGAACGAATCTCCACCCCCCACACGGTCCAGGATTTCGACATTCTCGCGTTCCGTCGCTTGGAAAAATGTTCCTTGGTGATAGCAGATTGCTCCCCAGTCATTTTTCGAGGCGGTCTTGGCTTTTCGCAGCGTCGTCGCGACCACCTGGAAGGGATATTCCTGCACCACTTTCTCGATCATTTTCTTGAATCCATCCACCTCAAAACTTGTCATGCTCTGATCCATCCCCGGAACTTCAAATCCGAGTGCCGCCGAAAAATCTTCTTCATTTCCGATCATGACATCCACGTAGGGCGCCAACTTTCGATTCACTTCTTGGGCCCTCTTCTGACCACCGTTCGCCTTCCACAAGGACTCCCGGTAATTCAAGTCGTAGGACACCACCACACCGTGCCTCCGTGCAGCCTGCATTGCCTCGATGGCTACTTCCGGTGTTGTCGCAGAGAGTGCGCAGAAAATCCCGCCGGTATGAAACCACCGCGTCCCGAGAGAACCAAATATCTCTTCCCAATTCACTTGGCCAGGTTTGAGCTGCGAAATTGCCGTGTGTCCGCGATCCGAACAGCCCAACGCAGATCGAACGCCAAACCCTCTCTCCGTAAAATTCAGACCATTCCGGGCGGTGCGACCCACCCCGTCGTAGGGCACCCACCGCACCAAGGATTGGTCTACACCACCTTGATAAATCAGGTCCTGCAAAAGTCGGCCCACCGGATTATCCGCAAACACGGTGACCACGGCTGTATCCAAACCAAAGCAACGTTTCAATCCCCGCGCTACGTTGTATTCGCCACCGCCTTCATAGACCTCAAAACTGCGCGTTGTCCAAATCCGCTTTTCGCCCGGATCCAATCTCAACATTACTTCACCGAGACTGATCAAATCCCAACGGCATTTTTCTTTCTCTCGAATCTTAAGGCTCATGATCCCACTCCTGCCTTGCGAAAAAAACTGACGCAAACTCCACAACGCGCTTAAACGGAATTTATCGGCTGCAGCCGCGGCACGATCACCTGCATCACTCCAAGGGCAATCAGATACGCCGTTCCCGCAATCAAAAACGGAACAAAGTAGCTCCCGGTCGCCTGCAAGACATGGCCAACGATATTCGCAATCAACATGCCCCCTACCGCTCCGGCCATTCCACCAATCCCCACAACAGAAGCTACGGCATGGCTGGGAAACATATCCGATGCGGTGGTAAAGAGGTTTGCCGAAAAACCTTGGTGCGCCGCGGCCGCCAATCCAATTACCAGCACGGTTGCCCACAATCCTTCCGTGCGATAGGCAGAGACAATGGGCACGACGCCCACCGCGCAAATCAACATCGCTACTTTCCGTCCGCTGTTCACCGAGTAGCCCCGCTTGATGAACCTGGAAGAAAGCCACCCTCCTAGAATACTTCCGGCATCGGAAATCAAATAGATCACCACGATAGGCAATCCTACCTGCATCAGGTTCAAGCCATGCTGTTTTTGAAAAAATCCCGGCACCCAGAACAGATAGAACCACCAGATGGGATCGGTCAGAAATTTCGCGATCAAAAATGCCCACGTCTGTCGGTAACCGAGCAGCTTCGCCCACGGCACCCGCGCCGTCGGCTTTTCGCAATCGCTTCGAATGTGCTCAAGCTCCGCAGGAGTACATCGTACGTGGTCTTCCGGCTTCCGGTAGACGGCCATCCACAGCAAGAACCATAGAAACCCTATCGCTCCCGTGACCAGGAACGCCCATCGCCAACCTAAATGAATCGTAATCCACGGCACAAATACCGGCGTGATGATCGCTCCCACATTCGTGCCCGCATTGAATATTCCTGTCGCCAGCGCTCGCTCTTTCTGTGGAAACCATTCCGTGACCGTCTTAATGCTGGCAGGAAACGCGCCAGATTCTCCCAGACCCAATGCCGCTCGCGCAATTCCAAAGCTCAGCAGTGAACCACACAAAGCATGCGCCATGGAGGCGACACTCCAAAACACCATGGACAATCCGTAACCGATCCGCGTCCCCACGCGGTCAATGAAGCCTCCCACAACCAGCAACCCCACGGCATAGGCCGCTTGGAATGCAAACACCAGGTTGCTGTAATCGATTTCATTCCACCCGAGGTCGTGCTGCAGGGTCGCTTTCAAAACCCCCAACACTTGCCGGTCCATATAGTTCTTGCTGATACCCAAGAAAAGGACAGCACAAATTACCCAGCGAAACTTCCCAGCAAACAATTTCGCACCTTCCCTCAACTGTGCCTCACCCACAACTTGAGAGGTTGACCCTGTCGTTTCCGCCGCGACTCTGGATTGCTTCTCCGTCATGGACTAGTTCGTAGCAGCAGACCCACTCTATTTCTTGCGGCCGGCTTCCAGGCCCGATCCTCCCTGATCGAATCCCGGTTGCACATTCACGACGCCGAATTGTCGGTCTTCGCCTTCTCGATGCGCCGCCATGGCCCAAAGAAATGTAATCGGATACCCAGGAACCGATACGTTCGGATGGTAACCACCGGGGATCATGACCGCGTCTCCATCCCGGACGACGGTCACGAGCTCCGGCTCTTCCGCACTCCGGTACACCAGCTGAATCCCGTAGGCAGGGCTGGGCATGTCGACATACACGTACATTTCTTCCAGCATGTTTGCGTGCTCGTGCGGCGGCCAACTTGTCCAGTTTCCCGGATCGGATTCCGTGACGCCTATGATCAGCCTCCCCGCCTCGATATTCTTGGCCAACAGCAGACTCACGCTTCTGGTATTACTTTGTTTTCCCGTTGTGAATTTCAATCCCGGATCCTTGGCAACAGTCGCGTTGCGAACCGTCTGCAGCGGGTAGCGGTTCGCCACCTCCGCCGAAAACTCCGCGAGGTCTACGGACGAACTTGTACTCACTTCGACATTCGAGTCACGCGGAATGTACAGTGCGTCGTACCGGCCTAGTGGAATCTCCGCGCCGTCGACAGTGACAACCGCCTCGCCGCGTAAGCAGATCAACCCCGTTTCCCGTTCGCCGTTCGAAAACCTCACGGAAGGATGTGAACTATCCAGAATGATGCGCCCATACACCAGATGCTTCATGGTGCTGTTGTCGGGCGATACACAAATCTTTCGCCCCACATGCGCATTCGTTTTTCGGAAAATCATGCCCTCAATGCCAGTTCGTTGCTCTGTTGTCATTTCGAATTGCTCCTCAAATCGGTGCGAATCCCGCAAATTCACTTTACCCCGCACGCTTGTGCCTCGCCGAAGCGTCCGGCGAGACGTACCCGAGCTCCTGCGAAAGCGCCCTTGCTCCGTGCACGACAGCTCGCGCAACCAAATTTACTTTCGTCTTGCTCATGCGAAACGCGGGCCCCGACACGCTGATCGCAGCTCGCGGCCTCCCTGTGTGATCCCACACGACGGCCCCCACGCAGCGGACGCCCTCTTCGTTTTCTTCGTTATCAATCGCGTAGCCCCTCGTTCGAATTCTTGCTAACTCAGTCTTTAGGGCTGCCGCAGAGGTAATCGTGTGTTTGGTGAGCCGCTTCAAGCGTGCCCGCCGAACGATTGCTTCCACTTCCCCCGCCGGCAACTCCGCCAAGATGGCTTTCCCAACCGACGTGCAATAGGCCGGCACTCGCCTGCCCACACGTGATGCCAGGCGAATACTTCTCTGCGGCTCTAGCTTTTCGACATACAAAATTTCGCCTTGGTCAAACAGACAGAAATGCACTGTCTCTTGTGTTTCTTCCAGAATGCGCGCAAGAAAGCGTCGCGAATGTTCGCGCAGATCGAGTACTGCCACCGCCTTTGATCCCAGTTCAAAGAGTCTAACGCCAAGGCGATAGTGCCCCGTGCTCCCATTCCGTTCTACCAGCCGGTGGCGTTCCAGAACCATAATGAGGCGATGAACGGTACTCTTGTGAAGCTTGAGCTCTCCGCAAAGTTCAGCAAGCCCCCATTGCCCATCTCGTTCTCCCAGGATTCGCAGCACCTCCAGCGCTCGATCGAGCACTTGGATGCGGTAGGGAAATCGAGCTGTCTTGGATTGTGACACGCGTACTACATTATGGTATGGCCATTCATTGTCAAGAAGATTTCGTGGGCTTGGGTCTCACGCCAACATGCGCCTACAACCTGTTCATGAACAAACTCAGCGTTGTCTCCCTATTGATTCACGCCGCTGGCCAGGAACCCACCATCAACTTGCAGAATGGTGCCGGTAACAAAACTGGCTGCCTCCGAAGCAAGGAAAATGGCACTACCCACCAACTCTTCCACCTTGCCAAAGCGCTTCATCGGCGTTCGCATCAGGAACTCTTGGCCCCTCGGCGTTCCGTCCAGTAATTTCTCATTCAGTGCGGTCCGAAAGACGCCCGGCATGATGGCATTTACGCATACGCCATAGCGCGCCCATTCAATTGCCAATGTACGCGTCAGAGACGCCAGTCCCGATTTGCTGGCCCCGTACGCAGCCACCTCATACAAGCCCACAAATGAACCGAGCGAAGCAATATTGATGATCCGGCCGTACTTCCGTTCGACCATGTGGCGTCCAAAAATTTGACTCACACGATACGCACCGTTCAGATTGGTATCCATGATCTCGTTCCATTCCTCTTCGCCAACCTCGAGGAACGATGTGCGTTTCGTGCGGCCAGCCGCGTTCACCAGAATGTCTACCTTTCCAAATTCAGCCACCACACTGTTTAACAACTGCTGTAAAGAAGTCCGCTCCAGCACATCCGAACAGATTCGTAACGATCGCTGTCCCATTGCCTCAATTTCTTTTGCCGCTGCTTCCACCATATCTGCGCGGCGCCCGGTAGGGATTACGTCTGCTCCCGCCTCGGCCAATCCTCTCCCAATGGTCTGACCAATTCCCGATGTCCCACCCACAATTACGGCAACTTTGCCGCTCAGATCAAACCCCTGGTAGCGCATCATTCCTCTTTTCGTAATACTTTTGGGGAAAGCCCCGATTCACTACGCAATACGTATTGCCACAAATAGAGTTGTGCTGCCGTTCAGAGATTTTAGGCACATCAAACTATAAGTCCACAATACTGTGCAGCAAATCCTTGCCGGAAAACTCCTGCCTCACAGCCCGCTATGGCAGAGTAAACGTAAACAACGCGGAACCCGCGGCCATGGCAACGTACTCTTTGCCGTCAATTGCATATGCCATCGGTCCCGCGATTACCGCCCCTCCCATCTGGAAATGCCAAAGCACTCTGCCCGTGCTCGCTTCCAACGCAATGAAGTTGCCTTCCGAGTCCCCTGTAAACACAAGCCCGCCTGCCGTCGACAATACTCCCGACCAGCTTGGCGAAAGATGTTTCAATTCCCATTTTATTTTTCCCGTCAGGGGATCCAATGCTCGCAGTGCTCCCCAATAGGGCTCAGCGTCTGCCGCTGGGAAATAAGCGCTTCCATAGTACGCATGTCCTTCCTCATTCACCTGTTCGGCGGTGCTAAAGATGTCGCATTGCTCTCGCGCAGTCACGAAAAACAGTTTTGTTTGCGGATCGAAGCTGGGAGACATCCAATTCGTCGCACCCGCGGCACCGGGACACACTTCGCGCCCCTCCAGCGTTGGGGAACTTTCACGTGTGGCCACCGGGCGGCCTTCCGCATCCTTTGTCAGACTCCAGGTGGTTGTCGCGAATGGCTTCGAAAAAACGAGTTTCCCGGTGGTTCGGTCAATCAAGTAGAAATATCCGTTCCGATTGGCATGAGCAATGAACTTCTTACCCTCAAGCTCCACCATCACCGGGACCTGCGTCGAATCCCAATCATGTTCGTCGTGTTTCGTGTATTGAAAATACCAGTTCAACTTGCCTGTATCTGCATCCAAAGCAAGCAGGCAATTGCTGTATAAATTGTCGCCCTCTCGCTGTGCTTTCCGATTCGATGGCGCCGGATTTCCTGTGGTCCAGAACAATTGGTCGGTTTCTTTGTCATACACTCCGGTGATCCACGCCGGTGCACCACCCGTTTTCCAGGATTCCCCAGCCCAGGTTTCGTGTCCCGGCTCTCCGGGCCCAGGGGTCGTATAAAATCGCCATTTTCGCGCCCCGGTACTTGCCTCGTAAGCTTCGATGAATCCACGCGTGCCATATTCGCCCCCTGAAATTCCTACGACAATCATGTCCTTCACCGCCAGCGGCGCCAGGGTAAAGCTGTATCCCTTCCGGTAATCTACTGCCTCCACATCCCACACCAGATTTCCCGTTTTCGCGTCCAGGGCGATGACGTGTGCATCGAGCGTCCCGAAGAACACTTTGTCGCCAAGAATTGCCATTCCCCGATTAATCCGCCCGCAACAAGGCCGGATGTCGGAGGGATAAATGTATTGATACTGCCAGATGGGACGACCCGTGCGTGCGTCGAGCGCATAGGCACGATCATCCTGTCCGGTCCCGTACATAATTCCATCGACGACGAGTGGCGTGGCCTCAAACTTCCCCAAAGCCCCAGTCTGGTAGACCCAGCGAGCAGAAAGTCCTTTTACGTTTTCCGTGTTAATTTGCGCCAGCTCACTATGACGCCTTCCAGAATAATCTCCTGAGTACGTCAGCCAATTCTGTGGTTCCTTCGACGATTGCAGCAGCCTGTCAAAAGTAACTTGTGCACGGGCGCTGGAATTTACGGAGAGGAAAAGTCCGCACGCAAGAAGCTGGGTGATTGCTCTGGTCATCGAAGAACCCCTTATTTCGCGCTCACTTTAAAAAGATAAGCCAGCAGATCCTGTAAGTCTTGATCGGATAACACGTTTGCGTCATAGGCAGGCATGAGCGACTCCCGCGTCTTCTTGAACGAAATGAGCTTGTCTTTCTCAAAAAGATGAATCTGTTGCTGCGTATCCATCATCTGCACGCTGAAATTGTCTTCATTCAACGTCACTCCTGTGAGAGTCTGCCCGACGCCTGTCACCACCGTTACCGTTTCATATTCCTGTGGGAATTCCTTTGTATTTTCGATTAGGCCGGTCGCCAGGTGGAGGCTCGGGCTCCTCACCGAATCGATAAGCGACTCCACCGACCGTGCCGTAGCCACGTTTGTCAGATCCGGTCCTAGTCGGCCGCCTTTCCCATGAACCATGTGGCAGGTGAAACATCCCGCGGAACCGTGAAACAGTTTGTCGCCGTGTGCTGCATCTCCTGCCGTCGCCGAAGCGGATTTCTTTTCCACGGTGCGAATGTACGTAATCACTTGCCAGATTTCCTCTGCCGTCATGCCTACGCCCTGGCTGGTCGTCCCGTTCTGCGGCATGGCTGTACCGGGGATTCCCTCGTTGATGGTTCGAAAAAGCTCAGCGTCGGTCTCTCCGCGACGCTTCTGTGCCCGCGTCAAATCTGGCCCGCGTCCGCCCCCGCGCGCTCCTAGGCCATGGCAGAATGCGCAGTTCGCTCGGAATTGCGATTCGCCCGCCCTTGCGGCTCGGGCATCTCCGGCAAATGGATTTGTTTCTTGAGCATGGGTGCGGAACGCACCGATGGGCATGAGGAAGAGCAAGCTTGCGACTAGGTATAAATGAATATGGCTCATGGCGCCGCTGGGGGCCCCGAGGAAGTGCCAACGGCTAGCATACTTGCCTTTCATCGTTCTGCACCTTCTGCACCTTAGGAGATTTTTTCTCCTGGAAGTTTGGAGGCGAATGATAGCACAAGAAATTGGCGCACTCGAAAATGAGACTGAGCATTTTCAGTTCTCCGCTTGCGACTTCAATGATTGGTTCGCACATGTTCATGAACACGAATATTGTCTCTCTCCTCGAAGTGCATCTCCCGCACTCCTCGTAAAGGACAAATTGACAGTTGGAACCTGCTCCGTCAGCATAGCGATCTTGTGGAGCCCTCCTCTCACGCCGATTCCCATGCAGCTGATTTGCTTCTCGTAAACCCCGCGGCGGGGGGCGGCCGAGCCGCCGCGGCCCTTCCTGAGTTGCGCCATTTCGCCAACCAGCGTGGCTGGAACGTGGAGATCCGCATAACGGAGAACCCCAACGATCTCGCCGCACAGGCCCGCCAAGCTGCGATCTCAGGCCGCCAGCGCATTTTGGTTTTGGGAGGCGACGGAACTTTTCAGGTACTTCTCAACGCCGTGTCGGGCTATCCGCAAACCATCTTGGGCGTGATTCCTGCCGGAGGAGGCAATGACCTGGCCGCAGCCCTAGGCCTCCCGCCGGATCCAATTGCGGCAACGACTTTGCTGCTGGAAGGCGAACTCTGTTACTTGGACGCTGCCCGCGTTCGATTCGAGGATGGCACCGAGCGATTCTATACCGGGGGTGGCGGAGTCGGCTTGGACGCGGAGGCCGCTCGCTATGCAAGTGGCCCGTATCGCAACCTGCGTGGACGCTTACGTTATGTTCTCGCAGCCATTCGCGCGCTTTTTGAATTTCACGCAATCCGCGTGAAATTCAGCATCCAGGATGGTGAGCGGAAGGATCGGGAAGCCAAGGTCCTCCTGGTTGGCGTTCTGAATACGCCTAGCTATGGTGCGGGACTTTGTCTTGCTCCAGACGCGAAAATAGACGATGGAAGGTTGGACCTTGTCCTACTCGAGGATTTAAACCTCGCGGAGATTCTAGCTTTGCTTCCTGCCTTTGCCTCACGTGGTGAATTAAAGACAAAGCGTGTACGCCGCTTTAGCATTGCTTCCGTACGAATTGAAACTGAATCACCCTGCTGGTTTCACGGTGACGGAGAACTTCTAGGAATGACACCGGTGGAGATTTCCGTGGTGCCTCGAGCGGTCCGGGTGCTGCGCGCCACCCGGAAGGGAATGCCCTAGTCGTTTGACGACTGCGGCGAACGGTTGTCCTGCACGTCTTGCGGTCTCTTTTTCTTCTTGGAATGACGTTTCATGTAGGCGCCCAGGTCCGGAGTAAATTCCTTTAATTGATTCCAGCCGATGTTATAGCCCTGGTTGATGGCCCAGCCGGAGAGAACTCCGGTCATGCTTCGATCCTGTTTCGGGTAATACGTATAGGCCGAGATCGATGCTTGTCCCAATTGTCCGAACACCTGAGAAGCGTTAAACGTGGGATTTCCGGAATCGGTTCGACAAATAACGACGCGGGACGCTGCGTAAGTGATCCTGGTCCAGGCCTTCCCGCGGCCCCTGCGGAAGTACCGGGGATCCTGGTGCAGGACGGTCGGGAGAACCCCGTAGATCAACATGCTTCCCGTGAATTGGTCTCCTTCTTGCGCCAAAAACCGTTCACCGAAGGGGCCCCAACCTTGGCCATAGTGCGGGATGCCATTGGCAGCCTGGGATATCGCCGCCTGGATTACATTACCGAAATGCGCGCTCAGGTCCCAAAACTGATGCCAGGCAATATTAAACTTTCCCTGCGTGGTCAGCGGTCCTTGATTTTCGGGCTGATCGTTCGCGGTCATAAAGTTAGGAATGATCCAAAAGATGCGCTTGGGGACTTCGTCGTTGGCCTCTTTGTCCTGGGGATCAACTGCCAGCTTATGGCCATCGTCCGTCTGAATTTTGGGTTGGGGGCTATCCGGTTTCTCCTGTGCGAACGAGGGCACTGTGGAGATGACCAGAAAGAGCAACGCCACTCGCCACGCACAGTGCCACAAACGCAGAAACATGTTCTCTTTATGCCTCAATTTGTTGATTTGCCGCGGAAGCAGGATCGCCTGCAGACAGTCTCCAGTGTACTTGATATCCCTCAAAACTCCCAAGAATGCCACCCCTCGATCTGGCGAGAAAGTCTCTGTGCAACTAGTTTTTCTTACGGTCGACTTTAAGATTTAAGGTAATTTCTTTTCGGCTGTCCAGTGGCGACACCGTACGCGCCGCCGATTTTTGCCCCTCAAATTCCGCATAAATCTCGTAGTCGGCGTTGGGATCGAGGCCCGTAAAACGGAAAGAACCTTGGTCATCGGTGAAATGGCTGAGCACCGTGTTTGTTCTCAAATTCTTCAGAAAAACTACCCCGTTCTGGATTGGTTTCTCCGACTTATCGCTCACTACCCCGCGGACAGTCTTCAGTTGGGTTTCCTTTTTTGAGCCCTGTGCAAGAGCCAACCCGCTGAGAAGTAGCAAGGACATCATGAGCCCACAAATCGTTTGGCCATGTTTCATGGTTTTGTTCCCGTCTTCGCTTGCCCGCGTGGCTCCAGTTTGACCGAAAGTCGCTGCTGCACGTCCACCTTGCTATCGACGTTTTGGCTCTGATCCTGATATTTCTTTACGTGCGTGACTACCTCGTAGTCATAACCGGGTGGAACTCTCACGGCAAACTCACCCCGTGGGTTGGTGTAGGTTTCCACGAAAAACTTCTTCTCGCCGCTCCGGCGAACGCGCACTTGAACCCCGGGAAAAGCAAGCGCATTTTCATTGAATACCGTGCCAAGGATCAGAAAGCTCGGAATCAGCTTGTTCTTGGTCTTACTCGAGCTGCTTCCCGTTGCCGGGGCAGATTGCCCGCCCGCCGCTGTCGGGGCCGGCGTCGCCGCCGGAGCGGGTGGAGGTGCTTCTTGAGCGGCCGCGCAGAAGGGAAGATAGAGAAGGGCCGCCAACAATACTGAAATAGAGGTTTTCATCCTGCCGTATTTGTTTCGAACCGATTCCCCCAGGATTGGATGGGCCCCCTCTGCTCGGGGATGCCCCGTGGGGCAGCCTGTCTAGGCTACTCGTCCTCGTCGTCCTCTTCTTCGTCGTCCTCCTCCAGGAGGTCGCCGTCTTCGTCAAAATCTTCGTCGTCCTCATCCTCTTCTTCCTCGAGGTCCTCGTCATCATCCTCCTCGAGTTCATCGGCGATGGGATTCAGCGCCACCGGGTGAGTCTGGGATACCTCGAGCTCGGTTTCACACTCTGGACAGCTGAGGATTTCTCCCTCCTCAACTTCGTCTTCGTCCACGTCTATTTCTGCGGAACATTCTGGGCAACGAAGCACGGTCCATCCTCCGATTTGGACTTTGGCTGGCGAACCCCCAACCATGGTGGGCCTACCATCCGGCGTATTATATACCTCGGCGAGGAAAGTCAACCCCGACCGTTCCCGCCTACATTCAGTGTAACCTAACAACTTGGGCGAAAGAAAAATAAGCCATGGCTCGAGAGTATCCGGATAAACCTGTTGTGGGTGTCGGCGGTGTGGTCATTGAGGACGGCCGCGCCTTGCTCATTCGCCGCGGTAGCGAGCCATTACGCGGCCACTGGTCCATCCCGGGTGGTACGCTGGAAATCGGTGAGACCTTGCAGGCAGGCGTTGCCCGGGAGTTACGGGAGGAAACCGGCCTGCAGGTCCGCGTTCTGGATCTCATCGAGGTGTTCGATAGGATTTTCCCGGCCGAGACGGTCCCTTCAGGCGCTCCACCGCGCGGCCCAAAATTCCATTATGTGATTGTCGACTATCTCTGTGAACGTATTTCCGGCGTGGCCCTGGCCGGCAGCGATGTGACAGATGTCGCTTACTCCCGGGAAGACGAACTCGGAAATTTCCATCTAACCGAAACTGCTACCCGCGTGCTGCGCAGGGCCTTCGCGATGGATCTCGAGCGGCGAAACGTTCGATGAGGAGCTCTCTTCGCGTCCGCATGCACTCGCCTGCTTCTTTATCTTGACGACTTCAGAATCTCTATATTTCCGTTGGCGTTCGTGAGCGAGAGCGTGCACCCTCCGCCCCCGATTTTTCCGTTCAGCGAATCGCCTCCCAATGTTCCGGTGGCAGTCACCGGTAAATCACTGGTGATGTGGCCGAAAGAAGTGCGCGCAGTCAGCTCATATCCGGCATCCGAGGGCAAACGAACCTGCATCGGCGCAAACGAAGTCTTCAAGGAGACATTTTTGCATCCCTGCGAAGTCCGCGCCGCGGAAACTGTCACCGTGCCATTCTGATTGTCCACCGTGATTGTGCCCACGATATCTTCTAATGTTACGGAACCAAAGCTTGTTCGCGCAGAGGCATCCCCTTTCACCCCACTCGCGGTCACCGGTCCGTTCGAATTTTCAATCGTCAGGTTTCCATTCACACGATGGATATCGACGGATCCAAAGCTCGTCTTGGCATAGGTGTCGCCGCCAACATCGCTCAATGCGATCCGGCCGTTCCCGGTCGTTGCTCTCACTCCCTTCGGAAGACCCGTCGCTTCAATCGAGCCAAACGAAGTATTAAAGCTGGCCTTGCCTTTGATGTCCCTGACGTTGATCCCGCCGTTGGAGTCTTCGACTTCCACACCTCCACCGATCTGCTCGAGCGCCACTTCCCCAAAGGTCGTCTTTACATACACTTCATTTCCGCTTGCCCTGCCGCTCACTCGTCCATTCGACGAAGTGCATCTCACACTTCCCGACACATTTGCGAAGCTGATGGCTCCAAAGCTGGTATTCAGTTGCGCCCCGCCGTTCACCGTGTCCGCGTCAATGGCCCCATTATTGTTATTTACAATCAAGTCTCCGTGTATATTCCGGGCTGCCACCGCCCCAAATGAGTTGTTAATTCTCGCTGCACCCGTATCCGTCAACTCTACAGGTCCGTTGCCACCGGATACGGTGACCGCGCCAGAGACATTTTTCACCGTGATGGAAGCAAATCGGTCCTTCACGTCCAACGTTCCTTTTACGGTCGAAACCGAAACTGACCCATTGTTATCGGTTATTGTTACGTTTCCGTCCGCTCCCGTGACTTCCACCTCTCCAAAGGAATTCGTGAGTTTCGTCGATCCTCCGTCACGAAATCTCAGTTGACCGTGGCTGTTCTCGAGGTCTGCCCAACCCTGCACTCCCTGCACATCGGCATTGCCGAAACTGTTTTTCATCCAAAGCTTGGCATCCCCTGGCACGACAATGTCGTAATCGACGGAATAGGATGGCCCGCCGATGCGCACGACAAAGAACTTCGAATCATCATTGGGGTAAACCGTTTGAATTTTGATCCCTTGTGAGTCTTGCGATACGACGATTCGCACCTGGTCGGCATACTTATCGGCTTCTGCTTGCGAGTGCGCTTGCACGCGTATGGTCGCCGAGATTTTAACGTAACGCCCATTTTCAGCATGGATGCGCACATCCCCAAACTTGCTCGTCAGGCTGACTGTCTGGTTGGCACCAAGGGTTAGTGTTTTCTGGAAATCCTTGGTGGCGGTGCTTTGCCCTGGGCCGCTGGCGAATCCTGGCAACGCGGGAAGACAGCAGAGAACCAGAAACATCCCAATCTTCCGTAAATGTGATGACCTAGACTGACAATTCATCGCTTCGTCTCCAAAACTTCCTGCAGGGTTAGCTGCTTTTCCTGGTACATCGCCAGCAATTGGTAACGCAGATGGGCATTCGAAGGATTCCGGCCCGCTTCGGTCCGCAACTCATCAATAGCTCCGTCGAGCACAATCAGTTTTTCCTTGTAACTGGCCATCAAGGGCGTTGCCGGCGAATCCAGTTGGGGTTTTGCATCCGCGGCGAGTTGGTCGATGGCCTGCCTATAGTCGCGTTCCGTCCTTTCAACCTCCGCCAAAGTAGAATTTTTCAGCAACCGGCTCTGCCCTGAATCTCCCATGCCACGATGCAAAACAACGTAGACGCTGGACAGCGCGAGCACTACAACCAGCGCACCGGCAAGCGCTGTCTGCCATCCCAACGAATTCTCTCTCGAGGACGTAAGCCTTTCCCAGAAGCCATGCTCTGCCGTCCGGCGTTGCTCCCCTCCTCTGAGGGAGTTTTCAATCTTGGCCCACAACTGGGAGTCCTCCTTGTAATCGCGCATTTCTTCCGCCGCCATGCTCAGCGCCTTCCAACCACGAACCTCCTCGGCACAAGCAGCGCATCGCGCTGCGTGCTGTTCCAGTGCCGCCCATTCTTCTGGCGACCCATCAAGGAAAATTCGCTCGCGATCGTTGCAGGTAATGTTCATCGGGCACCTGCCTGTGCACTCCGCGGAGGCTCAAGCATGCTTCGCAGATTCTTCTTCGCCTGAAAGAGTGTGTTCTTCGAAGCGGTCTCACTGATCTCCAGGGTCGCTGCGATTTCTGCGTGCCGGAATCCTTCCACTTCGTACAACAGGAACACGTCTCGTTGATGTTGGGTGAGCTGTGCCAGCGCCCGTTCAAGTGCCATGCGCAAGGAAGGATGGGCGACCGGCGCGTGCGGCTCGGGCATCGGAGCTGCGTCACGCGAATCGTCCCTGGTCTGCTCCTTCCGTCGCACCCTGCTCCGGCGCAGGTCATGACAGGTGTTCACCAGAATCCGAAATGTCCACGTGACGAATGACGATTGTCCGCGAAAGGTTCCTATGCCCCGTTGAATTTTCAGGAAGGTGTCCTGCACAGCATCTTCTGCCTCTGTCTGCGACCCGAGCAGGTTCCGCGCAAGATTTCTCATGCGCGCCCCTTGCCATTGGTAGAGGCGTTCGAAAGCACGCATGTCTCCTGCCAGGCACCCTGCCGCGAGATCCGCGTCCTCCGCCACTACACCCTGTTCGCGGTTCCGTTGGGGTGCGCTTTCTGAAGGTTGCACTCCGGGCCCTCCCTCGCCTGCCACAGAGGAGATTCTATGCTCCCAGCGCAGCGTAAGTCCCACAGTTCCCATCTCTTTCTCCTGAGGTATTGACGATCGAACATGGGCAAACGTCAGGGCTGGCAAACCGGAAACGAAAGCTACAAGCTATTTGATATAAGCAACTTATGGTAAGTGTGGCGTTGGGGCGGGATTCGAACCTGGCAGCCTGAAGTAAGCCTTCTTGTGAAACGGGCTGTTCTCGTCACCCCAAATAGCCGCGTCTGGCGATTCGGCAGAGGTGAGCAGCAGCCGCAATTGCGTCGATTCGTACGGAATTTCGAAGACCAGGTAGGAGAGGTAGGACTCCCCGGGACGGAGCGCGGTTCGCAATCGGGTAGAGTGAATGTCCGCCGCCGCAAGCAGCGCTTCTGCTTTGGGGCTTTCCTTGTAGGTCTTGCCGGCGCCGTCTTGCAGAAGAATCACTCTTTCATTGGGAACCAAAGGCGCGTCGCCACGATGCGCCGAAATCGTCGACGGATCGAACCAGCTCTTGAGCCGGACGATAACGAATTTCCCTCTCGTTGACACCGGCTGCATCTCCGGACCAACGCTGCGCGCCTCCTGCACACCCTCCACCGTATAGGCGATATGGCAATCGATCTCGCAGAAATATTTCCACCCACCTAGCGGCAATTCCGTGTCGCTGCTGAACACCGAGAGCCCCAGCAGCACCACACTGTAGGTGATCGCCAGACCGGCAGCCACAGCCAGCCCGCCCAGAACCAGTTGGCGTGACTTTCGAAGAATTCCCGCCAGCGCTAGCAGCAAGCACAAAACTACCCCGAACCCGGTTCCTAAAAAGGCCAGCACCACGAGTGGCGCGAATTGCGGCGTGTACACCGGCATTCTTTTTCCTCCTTGGCCCTTCAGCTGGCGCATACTCGAGGCAATCCACCCCGAGTCCGTTCGCGCCGCTCAAATTCTCCGATTGCCTTCCGCAAATCGGCCGGTGTGAAATCCGGCCAGCGTTTTTCCAGGAAAAAGAATTCCGCAAACGCGCATTCCCACAGCAAAAAATCGGAAAGCCGCTGCTCTCCCCCTGTGCGGATCAACAGATCGACATCCGTCGAGCCGCCGCGCTGCACTTCCGAAAGCACATCTCCAAAAGTCTCAGCGGAAAGTTCGGTGGCTTTGTAAAACCTGCTGGCGGCCTGAAACAAGGAGTGCCGGGCGGAATAATCCACCGCCAGGCGTAGATGCAGCGCTTTTCCGTTGGAGGTTAGCGCTTCGGCCTCGGCAATCGCTTCCCGCAGCGGTACAGGCAAGCGGTCCCTCCGGCCGAGAATGCTCAAGCGAACGCCCTCATCGAGGCAATGCGAGGTCTCTTCCTGTAAATATTCCTGCAGGATCTTCAGGATTGCCGCCACCTCCGCCGTCGGCCGCTTCCAATTCGCCGAGGAAAGTGCGAAGAGCGTAAGAGTGTGAATCCCCAGATGCGGGGCGCACCGGATCACGCTCCTGGCCGCTTCTGCGCCGGCGCGGTGCCCGGCCGAACGCGGAAGGAAACGGGAACTGGCCCACCGTCCATTGCCGTCACAGATGATGGCCACATGAAGAGACTCGCGGACTGCCGAAGGTGCCTCGGGCAGGTGTTGCCTGGGGAAGGATTGCATAAGCATGCTCATTCTCCGCCGCTACGTAACACAATGTACTTTACAATACAAAGCGAAAAGTTAAAAAAATTTACCGCTCGCGCGTGGCGCGGATCAGCGCCTCCATGTGATCCAGGTAACGCTCGAGCGCCCGCCGCCCCGACGACGCCAGCCGGTATTCCGTCTTTGGCAGCCGGCCGTCGAACGACTTTGTGCACACGATGTAATCCGCTTCCTCCAGCTTTCGCGCGTGTACGCTCAGGTTTCCATCCGTGGTCTTCAACAGTGCTTTCAACTCATTGAACGTGAGCGATCGGTTCACCGCCAGGGCACTCACGATCCCCAGGCGAATCCGCTCATGAATCAGCCGGTCCAGGTTCGCAGAAACCGGCTGTGGAGTCGCGGAACGGACCGCGGCCGGTCCTTCTTCGCGAGGGGTGCCTTCTTGTCGGACTGTGGATGACTTGGCCATGCTTCCTTTCAGGCTCGAAACCGTTTTCTCACCCTCCGTACCGCAATGCAATCCAGAAACCAAAGGCGATCTGTACCAGCCCGAATCCCGCGGCCATAAACAGGTTACCCCACGAGGCCGGAGCAAAAAGCGCGGCCGCCCCGAGTGTCATCAGGCACAATCCCATGAGCGGCACAATTCTCACGGAAAATGCTCCACCCGTCACAATGGCCGTACCATACAACAAAAGCCAAACTCCGGGCAGCGCCGACACCGCTCCCAAATGAAAGAGTGCCAGGGTAAGAAGCCCACCAACCACGATGGGTGGGGCAAAACTCAACACAAACTTCCGTCCCGGCCCCGAAAATAGGGAGGAATTGGCCCGCCGCGCTTTGGTCGCGGCTGCCGGCGCGGCGATGGCCACGGCGACAAAGGCTTCCGCAAGCCAGATCGCAACCCACCCGCGCGGTGTCGTCTGCCGTGCGGCAAGTAGCGCTGCCGCAAGCGCAGTCATCCCCATGGTCACGCCACCCCACCCGGGCACGGCGGTGAATTCCGCCGCAGACTCCATGGTTTCGCGGATGTAGCGAAGATGATCCGCAGCGCGGGCATCAATGGGAATGGGCTCGTGACGAACGGCGCGATGGGAATTCGGAGCAGCCATGGGCACGAGGATACCCAGGGAGGGAAATTATGTCAAGTACTTTGTGATACAAAGTATGGGGCCTATTTGTCGCCCTTGCGATATCGCCCACGCACCGTGTTCCACCGAATCACAAATACATCCAGGAACATCTGCACGCTATCCCGCAACATGCTCACCTTCGTGGCTGGCGAATGCGCCCAGCGTACCGGAACCTCTTTGATCGAGAGCCCGTGATGCCGCGCCAGGTAAAGCAATTCCGGGTCGAAGCCGAAGCGCTCAATGGTCTGTTGCTCAAAGAGGATCTGGCAGCGTTCCCGCCGGAATGCCTTGAAACCGCACTGGGTGTCCACGAACGGCAGCCGCAGGATGATTCGCACAATTTTGTTGAAGACGATCCCCGCAAACTCCCGGAACAGTGATTCATGCACTTCAATCAGGCTGCGGTCCACGGCCCGGCTTCCGATGGCCACATCGTAGGATTCTAACGCGCCGAAGAGCTTCTCGGCCTCCTCGATGGGGGCGGAGAGGTCAGCATCCGTGAACAACACGATAGCGCCCCGCGCTTCGAGTGAGCCATGCCGCACGCTGAAGCCCTTTCCGCGATTGCTTCCGTTCGACAGCACTCTCAGCTGGGGAATTCGGTCTCGCCATGATTCCGCCACTGCCGCGGTGCGATCCGTTGAACCGTCATCCACTACCAGCACTTCCGTATTCGGTCGTTTGTCCCGGATGTACCTTGCAATTTTCCCTAGTGACGTCGGCAGCCGCAACTCTTCGTTAAACGAAGGAAGAACGATGGAAAGTCCGGGGGCGGCAGTCACAGAAGTTCCCCATCCTTCCAGCCATACCGGCCGAGCAAAGGCACGAAGCGGCACCCCTCGTGCCGTTCCGAAGCGTATTCGGACCCGTGGCGGGTCAGCAGCAACAGTTGCTGCTGATCTTCTGTGCCGATGGGCACAATCAATCGCCCGCCGTCGTTCAACTGCTCCAGCAGAGGCTTAGGCACGCTCGGTGCGGCCGCCGCCACGAGGATGGCATCGTACGGCGCAAATTCCTTCAGCCCCATGGACCCGTCGCCGCAGTGAACGTGCACGTTCTCGAAATCCAACCGCTGCAGGCGTTCGGCTGCGGACCGCGCCAACTCTGGACGATACTCGATGCTAAAGACTTCGCGCGACAAGCTCGAGAGCACCGCAGCTTGATAACCGCATCCCGTCCCGATTTCAAGTACTCTTTCCGTGCCGTGCAATCGCAGCAGCTCCGTCATCGCTGCCACAATGTAGGGTTGCGAGATGGTCTGGCCGCCACCAATCGCTAGCGGTTCATCGGCGTAGGCAAGTCCCATGGATTGCCGCGGAACAAATTCATGCCGCGGGATCGCCGCCATGGCCCGCAAAACGCCACTATCCTTCACACCGCGTTTTCGAAGCTGCGTTTCCACCATTTCGGCACGCAGTTCCAAATAGGGATCATCCAACACAAATTTCGCCAGTTCTGCGTGGTAGTCTTCCGCTGCACAGCATTCTGGTGCTCGTCGCGGAGAAAATCAAATTCGACAAAATCAGTTTAGCCGATCGTGGGGCAGAAGGTCGCAAGGGAAACGTTGCTTGTGGTCCCTTCGGCAAGGCCGCTCCATCGAATTTCCTTTCTAAGACCTCACGATTCCGTTCCATTACCGTTCTTCCCCACCAGATTCATGCGCCTCCTGTTCGTCGGAACAGTGACCGACGCGGCAAGACTGTCCCCCAGAGCAGGCGCGCGGTAACAACCCCATTCCCTAAAATCATTTGTGAGTTCGCAAGCTCGATTGCGCTCTTGCAAGTTTGGAGGTTGTCATGAAAGCGGCGTTGGTACTTCTCGTACTTTATGTGGGGATGTTTTTTGTCGCGATCCAGGGAGGTTCGCCTGGCGCGGTGCAAGCCGCGGCGCAAGACTCCGCGAGCAAGCAGAATCCCACGAAAAGAGCTACGCCAGTCGATCCAGCGAAAGACGCCGATATCCGTGCCTTGCTCGAACTCGTGGGCGCCCGTGACCAGGTTCAGGATTCTGTCCGTCAAACGGCTGAGCAATACCGCGAAAAACTGCTCGCCTCCGTTCCGAACAATGAGAAGGGCCAGGCCTTTGTGAACACCACCATCAATGAGTATGAGAAGCGCTATGACGTGGACCGCGTCAATGAACAACTGGTCGCGCTCTATGACAAACACTACTCCGATGAAGAGATCAAGAGTCTCCTGCAGTTTTATGGCTCACCGCTCGGCCAGAAAGTAGCCGCTGAAAGCCCCAAGATCTTCCGTGAGATTCAGGAAACCACGCGCGCCGAAGCCGCCAAGGCCGTGAAAGATGCCCTTCTCGAAGCCAAGCAGGAAAACCCTGGCGTCGGGCAAAACGCGCGCCTTGCCAACAATGGACAACGGCGTCCCGGGCAGCCGCGTCGAACGCCGCAACAGGACGCCGGTCAAGTGACCGCACAGCAGCAAGACCAGCCGTAAATCCCGGAATCCCCATTTTCAAAATTTGCCGCTACGGCAGGCGCTTCTTGAATTTCACGTCGATACCAAACGTCCCGTTCTGATCACGCAGTGCCACCACCGAAATAGTTCGCGTTACGTTGTACTCCACCTGGATCACCTGCTGTTGTGTTGAACTCACGTTCGACACATACGTGACGGTCAGTGTGGGTGTCACCTGCTGTTCAACGGTCACGCGCGCCGCCGCGTTCTGCCCCGATCCGCTTGTTCCCACACCAGCTAGTCCGGGATCTACTCGAAATCGCGTAATTCCAAAAAGCCGCTCGACGCGGCCCCCTAGCTGGCTGGAGATCGCTTCAGACAGCAACGCCGAGGCTCCCGCCGTATTGCTTTGCGTGCCGCCACCCGCCCGCGATGTTCCTTCCGCAGTCGTTTGCCCCAAGGCCAACAGGGTGATGATGTCATTGGCTGGCAACGGTGGATCGGATCGGTAGGAGAGGCTCATCTTGCTCGCCTGACCATTGAAATTCAGCGTGATTTCATACTGTTGTATGGTCGTGGTCGCTTCCACGTTGATTACCGGGTCCAGCCGGAACGGATTTGCAAAATTCAAATCGCCGCGAGCAACTCGATATTTGCTGTCATGGAAAAACAGTTCGCCTGAGATCACGTGGATGTGCCCGAGGATGATGGGGTGTTCGGCAGTTCCGCGAACCCGCAGGTTTGCATCGGCCTCCAGGTGCGCACCCGGCCATTCCATCCGCGAGTCGGGCGTTGACGTCGCCTCCACATCGAACTGCAGGTTCCTCAGAAAATTGGAACTGCTCGATCCGCCGGGACTTGCGCTCGAAACCAGGATGCCCGCCGATTCCAGCCCCTCATTCAAAGTCACGCGCTGAACTTGCACTTTTCCGGTCACATAGCCGCCATCCATCGTGCCTGTCAAGCGCAGGGAGCCCCCCACCAGCCAACTCATCCCCTCGGGATACCGTATTCGCAAACGATCGGTTTTCGCGGAAATATCGTACCTGAGCGGCTTGTCTGAATAATTCACGCTGCCCGTTAGTGAGAGAAGGCCGCCCCCTGCTTCACCCGCCAAATTTTCGAAAAACAGCCGGTTCGCGTCGAAAACCAGGTCGCCTCTTAGATTACTGAGACCCGTCGGAAAATCGGAAGAACGCGCGGAAACGTTATTCAGTTTCACCCGGCCAATGATTCGAGGTTTGTCAAGTGTGCCCTCAAACGTGGCGTTCATGTCCGCATGCCCGGTGGTGTCTATGCCCGGGATATACCCGTTGAGCAGCCGCAGGTCCACCGAACCATTCAGCTTCAGCGAGATACTTCTTCTGCCAGTGAATTGGATCATGCCCGTCAGTTCTGCGTTCGTGTCTGTTCCTTTCAGGGCTGCACTTTCGATCTTCAAGCTATCCCTCGAAGAAGTCAGGTGGATGGGTTCGGAGTTTTCCAGTTGTACTCCGCCATAGGTCAGAATCAACCGTGTGAAATTCCCGTCTACAACCACAGTTTCCGGATTCTGTAGTTCTCCCTTCACGCTGATATCTCCGTCGGCCGTTCCATGCCCGTTAAACTTCTCCAGGTGCAAAGCGGATATCAAATACGGGTCGAGATTAATGTTCTTGATGGAAATCTTGCCATCCACCGTAAACGGCGCGGCCAGCCCCAGCGTGATTCCCCCGCCAATGGCTCCTTCGCTCATGGCCGAACTCAGCTTGAGTTGCGCGGCCCGCCCATCGGCTTTCAGGTCTCCCTCAAAACTGCCAATCACTTCTGTCCCCACTTGTAGGTCCACGACACGGAAGCTTCCTTCCGCTTGCGGCCGGCGCGCGGGACCACTCGATTTCAATCGAAACGAGATTTGTCCTCCGAGAGGCAGATTATTGGCCCGCACCCGCCGGAAATTCGCCAGCGGGAGTGAGGCCCCTACCAAGTCTGTCGTCAACGAGCCGTCCGCGAATCGATACGCCACCGTTCCGGTCACAATGCCGGCACCGCCCGTTTTTTCCGTCCCCGACGCAAAAAATCTTAATTCCGCGTTGTTCAGCCGTACTTCGTCGGGCAACAACGTGAGCTGGCCCCGTAAACGGTTGAAGGGGACGGTGTAGGCTTCCGCGTCGGCCACATCGAGGAGGCCGGTCAGCATGGGTTCCGCACGCGTTCCCCGTCCGTGAAACTGCCCGGTGATCGTTCCCGTCAACGGATAATTCGCGCCAACCAGTTGCATCAGTGCCTCAATGGGCACTTTCTCCAGATTGAGTTCGCTCGACCAGCGGTTCTCGGGACGAAATTCCCAATCGGTCAATTCCAGCTGTCCGTCCAGGTCCGCCTGCATCAAGCCACGCACGGCGTGTCCGCGGGAGATGACCAGCTGATCGGGGGAATAGTTCAGGTCTCCGTCGATGGTGTCCAGGAGCACGTCCGCATAACGAACCCGCTCTCCTCGAAAGTGCCCCTGAAATTCCGGACCGTCCGAGGGTCCCAGTATTTTTCCGGTCCACACGAGCGAACCGCCGATGCGCACGGCTTCTTCGGGTGTACCAGGTTTGTCTCCGGCAATGGCATGGATGAAGTCATTCCAGGCCAGCAGTGATCCAATCGCAAGCCGGGTGTCTATCGCCGTATTTTTCGGCGCAAGTATGCCTGTGAAGGAACCCCGTGAAGTGGGCGTCTCGAATTCGCCTTGGGAGATTTCCAAGGTATTGGGTTCATAACGATAGCGAAGCTTCCAGTCGCCGGTGACCGGCACGTGACCGTTGGCAACCTCTTCGGGCGTTTCCCAATGCATGCTTCCGGAAACATCGAAGTCCAGAAAATTTTCTCTCCACGTCTCTACCGTGTCGGCGGAAATCACGGAATCCCAATGCAGCTTGTCCACGGGAAATCCCGGGTGGTCGATTGCCGGAAGAACTGCGGAGAGTCGGATGTTCTGTAACTTGGTTTCGGCGCGAAACCGCAGCCCGTCATAACGCATCGTGACGCGCCCCTCCAGGCTTCCTCCCAGCGCATAGGCGGTAAAATCCGGCAGCACAACCTGCTTGGGCTCCAGCGTGTAGCTCGACCGGCTGCTTAGGTTGGCAGAGTGGAAATCCAGAAAGCCCAGGGTGATGTTGTCCGCAGCGTAGTTTCCTTTTCCGAGAATCGTCCCGTTTTCAATGGTCCCTTCCCCGCGCATGTCGATGCGCCCCAGTGGCACCTCCGGCGTGCGAAACGTTTCGCGGATGTCCAGCAGGTCAAGCCATGCCCGGTATTTGTAATTCCACAGCGGATGCGCCAAATCCTTTGTCTCCGCTTGTAAGTCCACATGCGAACGCCCCGCATCCACAACCGCCTGCTCGATGGAAAATCCATCGTGTCGCAGTGAGAATTTTGCAGAAACATTGGCGGGCATGGGCACGTCTCTTTGTCTCGCAAACTCGATGGACTGCCAGTCCAGTCCTCCCAGGTACACCGGCCGGTCCGCCGTCCCCCCCGCGTCCAGCGTGAACTGCAACTCGGCCCCTTCGACGCCAACGAGTAACTTCACGTTGTTGTATAGAATCCAGCCATCCTTGAGTTCCACGTGATGCACGCGGAGATCTAAGAGTCTCTGCAACGCCGGCCCGTTCGATGTGCTGGCGGGCAAGGTCGGTAAGTTGTTGGTCCCATTTTTCTCGACGCGTATATGCAGGTGTGGTTGATCCAGGATCAAGTCGTTTAACCCCACACGCCGTCCCCAGAACGAATCGATTCGCAATCCTACGCGCGCCTGTTCCACGCTGAACAAGGGCTCTGTGTCTGCCGGCTCCTTCCCGTGCACCACGAGTCCATGGATGGTCGCATTCAAGGAGAACCAGCCCACGGAAACCGTCCGGATTTCCACCTTTGCGCCGGTAAGTGTCTCTACCCTGCTCACAAGGATCTTTCGAAGGAGAGGATTCGCCAGTCCGCTTCCGACCGCAATCATCGCCAGGGCAATCAGCAGCAGCGTCCAGGTTCCCAATACCCAGAGCAGGTGCTCCACCCAGAGAATCTTGCGCCAGCGTGATTCCTTCGTCATTTGGGGCTCTCGCTCAACAATTTCTCTACGCGCAATCGCGCCCGGCTCTCCTTCAGCCAATGGTCCGCCTGCACGTTTATGGCCCGTTGCACCAGCACGTCCTGGATAAAGCCACGTGCTGCGTCAAGCGTCGGCGGCGTCTGGCCGCGGGATTCGGCTCGTGACACCACGCGCTCTTTATAAAACGCTTCGATATCCTTATCTTCAATCTGGATGGATGCCCGGAATCGTGAATCAAGATAGTTCGTCAGGTATACTTGCGACCTCTGTAAGCGCTCGAGATCCTCGTCCGACAGGCCGGCCTGCTTCTTGCGTTCTTCAAACTCTTGTGGTGACGAGAACGATCGCTTTAACCGCTCCAGGTTGCGCTGCACCTCTTCACTGGATGGTTGCGGGTAGAGCGCTGCCTTCGCTTCATTGCGGACGATCCACTGGTCAATCAAGTGGTCAAGAATCACCGCATCACTCTCGGCCTTGCCATCAGCGAAGATCTGATATCGGGCAAGTTCTCGCACGTCACTCAGTAGGATGATGTCCGTATCCACGCGCGCCGCAATGCGGTCGATGACCTCTTGGGCGGATAGGCACATCGCCAGACTCATCAGGAACATAGTTGCGACCCGACTATTTTTGAGAAGCTGCATCAGAAACTCGATCCTAAATTAAAGAAAATCTGGAATCTCGGAAGCCGAGTCCCCTGCTGGCACAATGGCACATCATTCTTACAAGGAATTACAAATTCCGGCCGGTTTAATTCGTAACCAAGATCAATGCGAATCGGACCCACGGGTGTCGCGTAGCGCAAACCAAACCCTACCGTGTTCGAAAAATAGTTCAGCTCGTTGGTGCAGTTGTACAGGCAGCTCGTCGGATTAAAATGGCTTGGGCTTAACCCCGGATAAGCGGTTTTGAAAACCGGTGCTGGGGAAGACCACCGGAATGTCACCCGGTCCAGGCGGCTGTATACGTTTCCGCCGTCGTAGAAAAATGCGCCTCCGAGACTTGTTCCAATGATCGGCAGCTTCAACGGAAACCGTAACTCCTGGTTGAGCACCAGCGTGGCCTGCCCACCCACCGGAAATCCCGTCAGTGCGTCGCGCGGGCCGGCTTGATTCAGAGCAAAACCACGCAACGAAGTTCCACCTCCACCAAAGAGCCGTTCCGGGAGGGGGATGAGCTGGGGAGACGGCGTGCCGGTTTGTGCCGGAAAGCTCAGCGATACCGTAGACGCGTAAGGCTGAAGGATCCCAAGTCGTACCGAGCGCGCGAAGCTCCAGTTGCGTGAAAGCTTGCGGTACGTCGAGTTCTGCACGAATAAACGGGCAAAACTCGCGCTGGATCCAATCGCTGTACCCGCGATGCTCAGGTCTGCTGTGTTGAACGAGCCTTTGCTGGCATCCGCGGGATTGTCGCGCGTGTCGCGGAACCAGGTCGCGCTGAATTCCGAAACCAGCGTTGGCTGATAAAACAGCGGTACTTCCTCTTCCGGAACGTTTAGATTGCTCAAATTGACTTTCCGGAACGCATAGCGAAACAAAAGGGACGCGCGCGGAGACAGTTGATCTGTGATTTGCAGGTTTCCTTCATAGCGCGTCTGCGTAAACGTGTTGATATCCTGCGTCTTTTCGACGTACGCCGTTGCCTGAAAGCTCAGGTTCTGGAAATTCAACGTTTCGGGCGCCGTGTACGCCAACAAAGCTCGCCCCTGAATCAGACTTCCCCTCAGCTTCAGGCTGAGCGAATCCGCCCTTCCGGTTACATTTTGTTTCGATATTTCCAGAATTCCTCGTGGCGATGCTTCCACCTCGCCACCGGTCGGATCTGTCGTACTGGCCAAACGCTGTACTTCAAATCCCCCGCCGTAGGCGATGGTGTATCGCTTAGCCTCTTCCACCAGCACAACCACATCTTTCTCCGGGTCGGTCCCATTTGCGTTCTGCGCGTCAATTGTGACTCGGTTGAAAACTCCCAGGTTGTACAGCTTTTGCTGCGACTCCACCACGTCGCCTTCTCGCAATGGCTGTCCCTCTTGCACTTTCACTTGACGCTGAATTACCTTCGGGCGCGTGCGCTTATATCCGGTCAAAAAAACGCGACGCGTTATCACCTGCGACCCTTCCTGAATCTTGTACATCAATTTCATCGGCTCGGCGCGCTCGAAGGGATCCTCTTTGGCCCCCTCACCGCTTTTCCCATCGCTGGCTGCGTTCTTGGCACCTGCGGCTTCCGTCTCCAGGGTCGTATCCGGCACGGCCGTCCAGGTAAAGGTCGCGTTCGGAAAGCCCTGGTTGAAATACAGCGCCAGAATATTGTCGCGGTCCGAGGCGATGCTAATTTCAGAATAGGGCTGGCCGGGTAAGGAGCCCAGCACGCCACGCAGCTCCTCTTCAGAAATGGCGCTCATCCCTTCCAGTTTTAAACTGGAAACCAGCGTTTGCTTGCCTTCCTTGATCTGGAACTGCACTACAAGCACCCCTCCTTTCTGCTTCTCTGCACTCGGAGTCGTCCCGACCACCGACGCCGACAAAAACCCGTTGGCCGCATAAAGGTTTTTCATGGAAACCACGTCAGAATCGAGCAATCGCCGGCTGAACCGCGGCTTCACGAACAGCGCACTGGAAGTGATGGAAAGGCGGCTCAGCAGTAGCTCCTTGCTGAAATACCGGTTGCCGGTGATCTCGATGCGCAACGCCTTGTATTGTTGTCCGCGATCCACCTTATAGGTGATGTTCTCTTCCTGCAGTTTCAAATCCGCATTTCCGCTCTTCGCCGCGTTATCCGTCACCACATACTCTACGGTGGCGTCGAAATAACCTTCTCGCTCCAGACGTTCTCGCAGATTGCGCTTGCCTTCCTCCAGCAGGTCCGCGTCTACCGAGGCCTCCTGATAAACAGGAATGAGTTTTCTCAACTCCCGCTTCGAGAACTTCGCGCCCTCGATGGTCACGCGCACAGTGGGCCCGGCGTTCACTTCCAGTGTCACGGGCAGCGTGTTAGTTGCGGCATTGTATTGCCCGCGCCGCAGAGACACCCGTTCGCTCAAATGGCCTTTCTTCTCTAGAAATTTCCGTATTCGTTCCGTGGCAGACTGGCCCCGCGCGATCGTCAGTTCGCTGCCCATCTTGATCTTAAATAATTTGAGTATCTCCGCGTCCCGATACTCCGTGTTATTCCGTAATTCCACACTGCCGAGTCGTACCCGTGGTCCCGGGTCCACGTGCACAATCACGTCGAGTTGATGAGTCTCCGGATGGGGTTGCTGCTCTACGGTCACTTTGGCTTGGTACAACCCTTCGTCCCGTAGGGTGTCGTTCAGCCGCGTCACCGCGTCATTGAGGTCTCCGGCTCGGTAGGTCTGACCGAGCGATAGTTGCATCGCTCCGGTTGCCGACGCCTCAGAGGGTGGTGGCTTCAGTCCCTCGATCAGTACTTGATTAAAAAAGATATTTTCGCGCACAACAAAATCCAGACGGAGAGCGTCCCCCACTGGTGTGGCCACCGCTTGCAGGTCCGCATAGTCCCCCGTCTGGTACAAGGTCCGTATGCTGGCCGCGACATCATCCTGATTCAGCGGCTCACCTAACTTTACGGCAACCCCCTTTGGATTTGTCGCCAGCACTTTCCCGTTTTCTTCTACAATTCGGATTTCTCGCACGACCGGCGCAGTCTCGGTCGCCGCTTTTTCCTCACCCGGCCCCTGGGCACACCTGGCCCTCCCTCCCAACAGCGGCAGCAGGAGCACAAACACTCGTAAACCATTGCCCCAACGGAAGTTCATTCGCTCCATTAATCAGACGAAGGGTAGCACACGGACGTTGCTTCTTCGGATGCCTTTAGCGCTATCATGAGAGAGATTCAGATGCTGGTACCCTATTTTACGTGAATCACCCTCTGGACCAGAAATACTCGCGACAATTGCTTTTTCAGCCTCTCGGCCGGGAAGGCCAGGAGCGCCTGAGTGCCTCTAGCGCCGTCCTTGTCGGGTGTGGCGCCATTGGTGCCGCCGCCGCCAATCTTCTTGTGCGCGCCGGAATTGGGCGCCTGCGCATCCTGGACCGCGATTTTGTAGAAACCTCGAACCTCCAGCGGCAAACCCTCTTCACGGAGTCCGACGCCCACGATGCTTTGCCAAAAGCCGTGGCCGCCGAGCGAAGCCTGCGCGCCATCAACTCCGAAGTTCACATCGAAGGGATGGTCGCAGACTTGACCTCGCACAACGCCGTGGACTTGCTCTCGGGTTTCCCCCTGATCCTCGATGGAACAGACAATTTCGAAACCAGGTTCCTCCTCAACGATTTCGCCATCAAGACGGATACTCCCTGGATCTATGCGGCTGCGGTTGCCAGTTACGGTCTGACGATGACCATCCTCCCGGGCAAGACCGCTTGCCTCGCTTGCCTTCTGGAATCTTCCGCCGCTGCCCTCGAAGAGACTTGCGACACCATTGGTGTTCTCGGTCCGATCGTGCATTTGATTGCATCTCTCGAAGTCGCCGAGGCCATGAAGCTCTTGAGCGGTCGCGCATCGGCTGTTCATAACCGGCTTCTCTCCTGCGATGTATGGACTGGGCGATTTCAATCTGTCCATCCTGAACGTAACCCGCAGTGCCGGGTGTGCGTCCACCAAGAGTTTTCGCACTTGGCGGGCGAAGCCCAGCCCCACATCACCCTGTGTGGCAGGGATTCCGTTCAGATACACGAACGCAACCGCTCGCTGGACCTCAAAGCCCTACAGGATCGCCTGGCCCCCACCGTTTCGGATGTGCGTCAGAACGGCTTCCTGCTGCGCTTCCGTATCCCACCTTATGAAATGACCGTGTTCAGCGATGGCCGCGCCATCCTGAAAGGCACGAAGGATCCCGCGGTGGCGCGTTCCTTATACGCAAAATATATTGGTGCGTGAATGTTCGTTCTAGCGGAGGATGCCGCTGCGGCCCGGTGGGGTGCGCATGGCGGCCCGGTCGAGATTTTCCCGCAGGTTCATTAAGGTCAGAAATGTGCTTAATACGCGGGCCTTCAGGTCGTCAGTCAGGTGCAACCCACTGGTGGCAACGCGTGCCAACCGCTCGCCGTTCTCGGTAATAAATCGCATGATCTCCCGTTGCCGCTCGTGAGGTGTATTTCCGAGCGCGGTTTCACGGCGCATCTCCGCGCAGCCCGCTTCGAGCGATAGCGTGAAATGGAGAATGCAAAGCTTGTGTTCGGCCAGGGCGGCCGGCACGTCGTGTTTGCATCCGGAGATGTGGCACAGTTCGGTCATGGGGCGAGATCCGGTGATTGTTGATAGGTAACATTCCCGGGGCCGAAAAGCCAGCAATCATCTACATTATGCCACCTATAATGCAGCGCCCCCTACCCTGTCCTTTTGGTCAGACCACCGCAAGGGCGTCTTCCAGGTCCGCAATAATGTCATGCCAGTCTTCCAGACCGAACGAGAGCCGGATGCCTCCGGGCCGCAATCCACACCGCAGCTTCTCTTCCTCCGGCACGACAGCGTGCGTCATCGAAAACGGATTCTCAATCAGCGTCTTGATCTGTCCCAGGCTCACCGCCAGTGTGATGGTGTAAGACTTTTCCGCCACGTAGTCCACGAATCGTTCTGCCGCGTCGACAGCCGACCTTGCGTCCCCATCCTTGCCTTGCAATTCGAAGTACAACATGCTGCCGGGCGCAAACGTACCGTCGGCGGTGGTCATCTGCCGCCGCGCGAGCTCTCGCTGCGGATAGTTCGAAAGCCCCGGATAGACAACTCGCGCCACCTTCGGCTGGTGCAGCAGATAATCGGCCACATGCATCGCCGTCTTCTGCTGGTTGACCATCCTCGTTGCCAGCGTGGGTAGCCCATACACCAGAATCGGCCAGGCATTCTTCGGTGACAGCACCCCTCCAAAATCCTTGCGATAAAGCATCAGGTAATTGAAGTAGGAACTCGCTCCGATCACCGCACCGCCCATTTCTGTCCCGAACCCGCCAATGTTTTTCGTCAAGCTGTGCACCACCAAGTCCACGCCGTGCTCGAGCGGCCGCTGGCAATAGGGTGTCGCAAATGTGTTATCCACCACAATGCGAACCTTTTCTTCCTCCGCCCTGCCCACGTTCAAGCGCTCGACCACTCCGCGCACCGCCCGCAGGTCAATCAGTTCCATTGTAGGATTCACCGGCGTCTCAAAATAAACGACTCGGCAGTTCTTCGTAGCGATTTTCAACAGCGTTTCTGGCTTGGTCAGGTCGCAAAAATCCGTGTGGATCTTGTACCGCGGCAGCCAGTTGGTCATCAGGCTGTGCGTGCAGCCATACAAAACGCGATGCGCCACGATCTGATCGCCGCTGGTCGTCAGAATTCCGAGGGCCCCGCTGATCGCAGCCATCCCGGTGGCAAACGCTACCGCAATTTCTCCGCCTTCCGCCACGGCCAGATTCTCTTCGAGCATCCCGCGGCTCGGTTCATCCAGGCGGTCATAGATATAAATGGGCGCGCGTCGCGACTCTGGCGTCGCGAATTCCACAAACCCTTGCGCACCGCGGTGAACCGAAGATAGGCGGTAGGTCGCCGAACTCGATTGCGGCGGAACAACATGATGATCGTAATCCCATCTTCCGGTGGCGAAACTTCCGTGAATCAACCGCGTACGCAACTTGTATTCTTCACGCGGCTTTTGGGGCGTGCGTTCTTTGGCCATGGCTGGCTCCTTTAGAAGACGGGGAACCCGCGAGTGGTGAGAGGTCCCGGCAAACGGGTGAGCGATTCCGTGGAGTACTACATTCCCAGTCTACTCGTGCGAGGCGTTCGTGGCGTGTGATTTGCCTTGCTCGTTAGCGCCGGGGAGAAAAGTGTTTGACAGTTCCCTGTTCGCGTCTGCATAATTATACAGTCGAGTGTATAAGTCACTTTTATGAGCGCCACGAAAACATTCCGCCACGGCCAGATCCTCCGCTTGGTCTCCTCCGAGCGGATCTCCAATCAGGAAGATCTCCGCCGGCGCCTCGCTCAGCAGAGAATGCGCGTCACTCAGGCCACACTCTCCCGCGATCTCCACGAGTTGCGGCTGGTCAAGACCAGCGAAGGCTACCGCGCGCCTGCTGCGCTCCCCGATGAAACCGCCACCATACCGCCTCTCACTCGCGCCCTTCGCGAATTCCTGCTCGACATTCGCCCAGCAGAAAATCTCCTCGTCCTCAAGACGCCCCCCAGTGGTGCGCAACCTCTGGCCGCCGCCGTGGACGGCGCAAAATTTCCTGAAATCGCCGGCACCATCGCCGGAGATGACACCGTGCTCATCATCACGCCAAACCGCAAGAGCCGTGAATCTCTCCAAAGGGAAATCGAGTCGCACGTAAAATGAGGGATCCCCGGATCATCGCTGTCCTTGGTGTCACCGGCTATACAGGTTTTGAGCTGGCCACCCTATTGCTTCGGCATCCCGCGCTCGCCCGTCCCACGTTCTATGTGCGCGACACCAACGGCTTTCATTGCCTTTCTCAGCTATTCCCTCAACTCCGTGCCCGCGGAGAAGCGCCCTTGCGCCCTTTTTCTCTCGACGCCATTACCTCTTCCGCGGCTGGCACGGCGTTTCTTGCCACCCCGCACGAAGTCTCGGCGGAGTTCGCTCCAAAACTCCTCGATGCTGGATTGCGCGTCATCGACCTCAGCGGTGCGTTTCGCTTTTCTTCTGCGGATACGTTCACCTCTTGGTACAAACTCCCGGCACCGCACGCCGCGCGCCTCTCCGAAGCCGTCTATGGCCTGCCGGAGCTGTACGCCCATCAGGTTCGCCGTGCGAAGCTGGTTGCCAATCCCGGCTGCTATGCCACCAGCGTGATTCTTGGCCTGAGACCTCTCTCCCAGGCGGGCTTGCTTTCGCCCTCGCAGAATGTGATTTGCGATTGCAAATCCGGCGCCAGCGGAGCCGGCAAAGATCCTCGCCGCGACCTCCACTTTGTGGAAGTAGACGAAAATTTCCGCGCTTATAATCTCTTCTCCCATCGCCACACTCCGGAAATCCTCGATCACACCGGCCTCGCGGAATCTCAACTGCTATTCACCACACATCTTCTTCCCGTCGCCCGGGGTATTCTTTCCACGATATACGTCACCTTGTCATCGCCACAAACACCCGAGAGCATCGAGAAGCTCTACCGCGAATACTTCGCAGGCAAGCCCATGGTGCGCGTCTGGCCCGCCGGCAAGTTGCCGGAATTGCAACACGTCGCGAATACCAACTTCTGTGATATCGGCTTTGCACTGGACGCCGAAGGAAAGCGCCTGATCGTGGTTTCGTGTCTCGATAACTTGGGCAAAGGCGCAGCAGGTCAGGCCATTCAAAATCTCAATCTGATGCTGGGCATCGAGGAGCAAACGGGACTGCTATGAGGATGGTCATCAAATTTGCCGGTGCTTTGCTCGAAGACGCAGCGATGATTGATTCTCTTTCGCTGCACGTCGCCACCCTCGCTCGCCATGGTCACGAAATCCTGGTCATTCATGGCGGTGGCCGCTTGTTTACGGCCACGCTCAAGCGCCTCGGCATCGAAAGTAAGTTTGTTTCCGGACTGCGCGTTACTGACCGCCAGACCCGTGACGCCGCCATCATGGTTTTTGGCGGCCTCCTCAATAAACGCCTGGCCGCTGCCATGACCTCCGCCGGTCAGCCCGCCATCGGGATTTCGGCCGCGGATGCCGCCTGCTTTTCCGCCGCACCTTTAGTCCACAACGATGTCGAAGGAGGCCTCGGCTTCGTCGGCTATCTCACCGGCGTAAAGGTCTCCTTTCTCGAATCCCTCTGGCGGGAAAACTTTCTTCCTGTGGCTGCCTGTCTCGGACAGGGTTCTGACGGCGAACTGTACAATATCAATGCCGATCACATGGCCGCCGCCTGCGCCGAATTTATTGGTGCACATCACCTCATCTACCTCACCGATGTTGCCGGTGTCCTGCATGGCGAAAAAGTGATCTCGGCAATCTCCTGCCAGCAGATTGAGACCTTGGTGCACGCACGTGTCGTCTCCGGCGGCATGGTGTTGAAACTGGAAGCCGCGAAGCGCGCGTTAGAAGGTGGCGTGCGTGAAGTGCATATCGTGGGTGGCGATTCCGCCTCCGCCGTCCTCGATCCGCAACTATTCGCCGAACCTTCGAACAGAAGTTCATTTTCGATTTTGCCTGGTACGCGCGTTCTTCGGGAATCATCCTCCGCCGGACTCGCATCCCTGGCGGTTGTTTAGCTTTTTATTTAGGGAGAAGAAAGAATGACTGCATCGACTGCATCGCTCGCCATTCCGGTTTCGCTCGCGAAAGACCTGCTCACCGGGGCGGAATGGGGCCCCTCGGAAACGCGCGACCTACTGCAACGCACCGCGGAAATCAAGGCACGTCCCTCGCGTTACGCCTCCGTGCTGCGCAATAAGCACATCGCGCTGATCTTCGAGAAACCCTCGCTGCGCACGCGTGTCACTTTTGAAGTTGGCATCCAGAGCATGGGCGGCTTTGTGGTCTTCCTCGACCACACGCAAGCCCGCCTCGGCGAGCGCGAGTCCATTCCGGACGTCGCGCGGAACCTCGAGCAATGGGTCCAGGGCATCGTCGCCCGTGTCTATGAACAGCGCGTGCTCGAGGAGATGGCTGCGAATATCTCGATTCCCGTCGTCAACGCGCTCTCCGATAAGTTTCATCCCTGCCAGGCACTTGCTGACTTCTTTACGCTGGAGGAGAAGTTTGGCTCCGTGAAAGGCTTCAAGCTCGCTTACGTTGGCGATGGCAACAACGTTTGCCACTCACTCCTTTATCTGGCCGCGCGCCTCGGCGTTCACATCCGCATCGCCACGCCTGCCAACTATGCTCCAGACGCAGATGTCCTCGCGGATGCCAAGCGCGTCGCGAAGGAAACTCGCGCCAAAATTGAACTCTTCACGGATCCGCAGGAAGCCGTGAATGGCGTGCAAGCCGTTTATACCGACTCCTGGACGAGCATGGGCTTTGAAGCCGAAGAAAAGGTCCGCCGCCAGGTGTTCAAGCCTTACCAGGTCAACCGCGAGCTCATGGAGCACGCCGCTCCGAGTGCCGTCTTCATGCACTGCCTTCCGGCACACCGCGGTGCGGAAGTCACCGACGAAGTGCTCGATGCTCCCTATTCCGTCGTGCTGCAACAATCGGAAAACCGTATGTACGTGCAGAAAGCCATCTTGCACGCACTCTATAGTTGAATCTTGCTGTTTACCCGAGGAGAGAGAACAGAGTGAATCAAACCGTTCATAAACCAAAGAAAGTTGTTTTGGCCTATTCTGGCGGGCTCGATACGTCCATCATCATTCCCTGGCTTCGTGAAAATTACGGCTGCGAAGTAATCGCCATGATCGGTGATGTCGGTCAGCAGGAGGATCTCGAAGCGGCACGGAAAAAGGCTCTTGCCACGGGAGCTGCCTCTGCGCACGTCGAAGACCTGCGCGAAGAATTTGTCCGCGAATACATTTGGCCGACACTCCGCGCGGGCGCCGTATATGAGCACACCTATCTGCTGGGCACCTCCATGGCTCGGCCGGTCATTGCCAAGCGTCAGGCGGAACTCGCTCTGCAACTCGGCGCCGACGGCCTTTCTCACGGCTGCACCGGCAAGGGCAACGATCAGGTCCGCTTCGAATTGGCCTACAAAGCCATCGCTCCGCACGTGCAGATCATCGCCCCTTGGCGTGAGTGGGCCATCGACTCGCGCGAAGACGCCATAGCCTATGCCGAAAAGCACAAGGTGCCTGTCGAACAGAGCAAGAAAAACATCTACAGCCGCGATCGCAATATTTGGCACCTCAGCCACGAGGGCGGCGAACTCGAAGATCCCGCCAATGCTCCCAACGAAGCCATGTGGCAGTGGATTGTTTCTCCGGAAAAGGCGCCAGATAGGGCCGAAGAAGTCGAAATTGGTTTTGACCGGGGAAACCCGGTTTCGGTGAACGGCAAGATGCTCGGCCCCATCGACCTGCTCAATGCATTGAATGACATCGCTGCCAAGCACGGCGTCGGCCGCACCGACCTGGTCGAAAACCGCCTCGTGGGCATGAAGTCCCGCGGTGCGTATGAAACTCCTGGCGGCACGTTGCTCATCACCGCGCATCGCGAACTCGAACGTCTCACCGTCGATCGCGAGACCGCTCATTTTGCCCAGGCTCTCTCCGTTCGTTACGCCGAGCTGGTCTACAACGGCCTGTGGTTCTCTCCCCTTCGCGAAGCACTGGATGGGTTCTTCAACGTTGCCCAGCAGCGCGTCACCGGCTCCGTCGGCCTCAAACTGTGGAAGGGCACGCTCAATGTCACCAAGCGGCTCTCGCCCTACTCCCTCTATCGTGCCGACCTCGCCAGCTTTACGATGGGCCGCTACAATCCCAAAGATGCCGAAGGCTTCATCAATCTCTTCGCACTACCGGTCACCGTGCGACCGAAAGCCAAAGCCGAAGGACACAACGCCTGAGCGCTCTGGTAGGGGCGCGGCATGCTGCCCCCCTTCTCGGCAAGAGTTCATCCCGAGCAAGCGGGCCATCTTGATTGGGCAGGCAGGAGATTTGTTGTCGAGCCGAGGGACGCGCCTTTGGCGTCTCGAAGGATCTCATGGGATCGACGACCCCAGCTGATTCAAGCCAAGCTGGGTGTTGCACGGAACGAACGATGGAAAACTCATATGACCGAACGCAAAGATGATCGTTTGTGGGGTGGTCGCTTCGATAAAGCGCCCGATGCGCTTTTCGATGCCTTCCAGAACTCCTTTGCGTTTGATTGCCGTCTACTTCCCTATGAAATTGCCGTCGACCGCGCCTGGGCCAAAGCTCTTCAGAGATGCGGCATTCTGACTGCGCCCGAAGTTCAACAGACGCTTGCCGCTCTCGATAAGATCGCCGAGCGCTCGGAGTCCGATCCTGTCTGGCTGGCCTCTTCCTCCGCCGAAGACGTGCACCACTTCGTCGAGAAGGCCCTGGTGGAGGAACTTGGTCCTTTGGGATGGAAACTCCACACCGGCCGCAGCCGAAACGAACTCGTGGCTACCGATTTTCGCCTTTTTGTCATCGATGCTGCTTCCGATACGCGCAACGCGCTCATCGCTCTCATCCAAGCCTTCGCAACCCAGGCCAAAGCCAACTTGAAAATTCCCATGGCGGGCATGACGCATATGCAGCATGCCCAGCCCATCCTTCTTTCCCACTTTCTGATGGCCCACGCGCAGGCCTTTACCCGCGATATTACTCGACTACGGAATGCCATCGTTTCTGCCGATGCCTGCCCCATGGGCTCGGGCGCGCTCGCCGGCTGCGCCTTTGCCATCGATCGCGACGTTTTGGCTCGCGATCTCGGCTTCTCCGGCCTCACCGCCAATAGTCTCGACGCCGTCAGCGACCGCGATTTCGCCCTCGATTATCTTTTCGCCCTTTCCGGCATCGCCACGCACCTTTCACGCCTCGCGGAAGATTTCGTTCTCTTCGCGTCTCAGGAATTTTCCTATGCGGTTCTTCCCGACGAGTACTCCACCGGCAGCAGCCTGATGCCCCAAAAGAAAAATCCTGATGCTTGGGAGCTTCTCCGCGGGAAAACGGGCCGTATCACCGGCGCACTCTTCAGTCTGTTCACCACGCTGAAAGGTCTGCCCAGCAGCTATCAGCGCGACCTGCAGGAAGACAAGGAAGCCCTCTTTGCCGCGCACGATCAAATCAACGATATGCTGGTCGTGGCCACCGGAGCTCTTGAAAAAACAAGGTTTCGCGAAGACCGTCTCCGCGCCGCTGCTTCCCATCCAGCCCTGCTTGCCACGGATGCCGCCGACTACCTCGTCCGCCGTGGCCTGCCCTTCCGTCAGGCTCACGACCTGGTGGGCCAGGTGCTGCGCGAAGCGGAAAAGCAGGACAAGCCCTGGATTCAACTTTCTACCGAAGATTTCCGCAAGATCTCTCCTGCGTTCGCGGATGATTTTCTGAACAGCTTTTCGGTCCAAAGTGCCATCGCTTCTAAATCCGTTCCCGGTGGCACGGCGGAAGAATCCGTTCGTGCTGCCATCACTCAGCTCGAGCAAAATCTCACACAACGGGAGAAACAATCATGAGCCTCGGCTCGGTCGTGTACATTGTCGAAACTGCCTCTGATCACGCGGAGGATCGGAGGTCCCTTCCGTGAGCTTCGCGTTCGCCCTGCGGATCCCCCGTCCATGAAACAAGCTCCTTCCGAAGCGGCCCTGCCTCGCGGATTTCGTTTTTCCGCCACGGCCTGCGGCTTGAAGAAAACCGGCGCCCTCGATCTGGCCCTACTTTCCAGTGATGTCCCGGCATCTGCCGCTGCCGTTTTCACACAAAATCTTGTTGTCGCCGCGCCTGTGGTTGTCTCCAAGGCACATCTAAAAGCTTCGAAGGGGCGCATGCGGGCGGTCATCGTCAACGCTGGCAATGCCAACTGTGCCACCGGTTCGGTTGGTTATGCCGCCTCTGTAAAAACCGTGGAGGAAACTGCACGGCATCTCCGCTGCCGGCCTGATGAAGTTTCCGTTTGCTCTACCGGTGTCATTGGTGTGCCTCTGCCGGTAGAGAAGATCCTTCGCGCACTTTCCGGCATTATCAAGAATCGCCGTCCCTCCGCCCGTTCGTTTGCGGAATTCTCTCTGGCCATCTGCACCACGGATACGCGTCCAAAAACGTCTGCCACTTCCTTCAAGATGGCCGGCAAGCGCGTTCACCTGGTGGGTTGCGCAAAGGGCGCGGGAATGATCCATCCCGACATGGCCACCACTCTCGCGTTTGTCGCGACAGACGCCAACATCTCCCCGGGCTTGCTCCAAAAAACTCTTCGCGATGTGACCACGCGCACATTCAACGCCATCAGCATCGATGGGGACACTTCCACAAACGATACGCTCCTCGTCTTGGCCAACGGCGCCGCCGGAGCTCCACCGATCAAAACCGGTTCTTCCGCACATCGAGCGTTTTCCAAAGCTCTCGAGGAAGTCTGCCATTCACTCGCCTTGCAGATCGTGGCCGATGGAGAGGGTGCCCAGCGCGTGATCGAAATCGAAGTTCGTGGCGCAAATTCAGAAAGCGCGGCTCGCCGCATCGGCCAAACGATAGCCACATCCCCTTTGGTCAAAACCGCCTTCGCGGGCGGCGATCCGAATTGGGGCCGTATCTTCGCGGCCGCCGGACGCGCCGGCGTAAAATTCGATCCGGATCGCGTGGACATCCACATGGCCGGCATCCCGGTCTTTCGCCGCGGTCAGCCGCTCGATTTCAACGAGCGCGCGGCCAGCAATCGCCTCCTCGATAAAGAGGTGCACATCGTCGTGAACTTGCACGCAGGCCGCTCCATGGCCCGTTATTGGACCTGCGATTTCACGGCCGAGTACGTGCGCATCAACGCCAGCTATCGCACCTAGAGACTTTGCCGCGGGCAAAAACAGCTTCTACCGCACCTTGCCATCGAAGGCTTTTGGCCCTGTCTCCTGCACGGTTTTGCCCAGGATCGGCGGCTCTTTTTCCGCTCCCGGCCCGCTCCCCGCTGATCCAGAATTTTGGTTGCAAAACCAACCATTTTTCGAGACCATTCACGGGACCACTGAGTCAGCCCCCCGCCCACCGCGGCACGCCTTCCGGTTTGCCACTCGGCGGGCAAGGTATCTTCAGTGCGCTCCGCAACTCGTTGTTTTAGGTTCCGGGCAGAAGGAGTTCGCAGGTGAAGAAGCTTTACGTCGGTAATCTTCCATTCAACGCATCCGAAGAGCAGTTGCAAGAGTGGTTTGGACAGTTGGGAATCAGCCCCTCGGCCATCAGCCTGATTCGCGACCGGTTCACGGGGCAATCGCGCGGCTTCGCTTTTATCGAGATCGCCAACGATGAAGAGGCGGATCGCGCGGTCACCAGCCTCAACGGTCAAAACTTCGGCGGCCGGAACCTTGTTGTCAACGAAGCGCGCCCGCAAACGGAACGCTCGGGTGGCGGCGGAGGTCGTGGCGGCGGTGGCGGTTATGGCGGAGGACGCGGCGGTGATCGCGGAGGTCGTGGCGGCGGTGGCCGTGGCGGCGATCGCGGAGACCGTGGAGATCGCGGCAACCGCTGGTAGCGCGCCTGTTTTGTTTACTCAGTTCACTCGCACTCGGTGATTTGGGATACGCGCGCGCCCGGATCACTCCTTCCCTTCCGCGAAATTCAGGCTTGCACCGGGTGTGCCTGGCCTCCCTGTAGTTTTGCGCTCCCCTCGCACTCCTCGAAATTCACAGCCCCCTGAGATTTTGCTGGCCATCTTGGCCTTGTGCATATAGTATCCCGCCGGATTGACGAGATGGGGCCTCTCCGCAGGGCGCTCTCTCCCGCCCAGGGTTCCCGGTTTCGGCGCTTCGCTCTGAACCACAAGGAGTGTCCGAAACATTACCTGCGTTGACGTGTTTGATACACCAGGCGAAGAATTTTCTTCGCTCGCTCCCGCCTGGAGTCTATAAGAAGTACAGTTCGCGCCCTTGTTTTGGTGCAACCTAGCGAAAGGGGTGCGGCCTTTAGGCACATCGAACCTGACGCGCTTAGACCGCATCTAAGAAGGACGAAGATAAAGAGCGATGCACACTTGGCACAAACGCGATTGGAAGCAGTTTTACGAACTGGCGTGTCGTCCCTGGCAGCGCCACCGTCCCCCGCGCCCTGTCTATCCTTCTGGGATGAACCGCGTGCAGCCCGCTGCGGGCTTTAGTCTGTCGGAACTGGACGACGCCGGAGTGGATCTCGATCTCGCAGAACGCTTGGGCCTGCCTGTCGACGCCGGTCGCATCGGCGCCTACGGTCCAAACGTCACCACTCTCCGCGATTTCGTGCGCTCATCTCGTCAGCCACTCTGAACCTTCGCCGGGCGCTTCTTCGTTTGTGGCCTCAGAAATTCCCGCGTAAACTATAGGTTCGAAAGTCGACGCTCATACCATGGCTTCACCCTTCAACATCATCCCCAATTGCGCACTGCCGCCGGTGCCCGCGCCCGACGTGCATCCACGCCCGGATTGGCTGCGGGTGAAGTTCTTTGGCGGCGAGCGTTATCAGGATCTCAAGCGCATCATGCGCACTCTCGATCTGCACACGGTCTGCGAATCCGCGCGCTGCCCCAACATGGGCGAGTGTTGGGAACATGGCACGGCTACCTTCATGATTCTGGGCGATATTTGCACCCGCGCTTGTGGCTTCTGTGCCGTACCTTCCGGCAAGCCTGTGGGCCCTCCGGATGAAGAAGAACCCGTGCGAGTCGCAGAAGCCGCCGCCCGCATGGGGCTCCGCTATGCGGTTGTGACCAGCGTCAATCGCGATGATCAGCCCGACGGTGGCGCGCGCATCTTCGCCCGCACCATTCAGGAAATTCGGCAGCGCATCCCCGGTTGCAAAGTCGAAGTGCTCATCCCCGATTTCCGTGGCGACTGGAACGCGCTCGACACCGTTCTGGCAGTTAAGCCCGATATTCTTAACCACAACACAGAGACGGTTCCGCGCTTATATCGTCTGGTGCGCAAGGGTGCTCTTTACGAGCGCTCCCTCGAATTACTGCGCCGCGCCAAACAGACCCACGCGGACGTGCCCACGAAAACAGGAATGATGCTGGGCCTCGGTGAAGAAAGAGACGAAGTCCTCACGACCATGCAGGATCTCGCGGCCCAGGGCACGGATATCCTGACACTCGGTCAGTATCTCCAGCCTACGCGCGGACATCTTCCCGTGATTCGTTTCGTGCACCCGGATGAATTTGCGGAATACAAACAGGCAGGTGAAAAGATGGGCTTCCGGCACGTCGAGTCCGGCCCTCTGGTGCGCTCTTCCTATCACGCTTTCGATCAAGCCGAATTCGCCGTCCGATAATCCAGCCGTTTGTGCGTCTCAGAGCCATGGAAACATTCGCTCCATCCGCCTAGTTGTGCGCAACGAGGGACCAATCCGTAAAGGGGACCGCTTTCCCTCCGCGCACAACAGTGGGAATCACGTGGTCAAATCCTTTGTGGCTCTTCGCTGAATACTGCAATTTCAATTGAGGTCCGAGCCCCAGGTCCATTCCATGCAGTGATTCAATCGCCTGGATGAGCCCTTCTCGTGTAGGTTCCTTTCCCGCCTTCTTCAATCCCTCGACAAGGACCATGGCATCGATAAATCCTTCTAGACTCACAAAGTTCGGCCGCTCGTTGGCCTCGTATTTCTGCAGGGTGTGACGATACAGCGCTACGGTCTTCAAATCGGTTAAATAATACGGCGGCACGACTTGGGTGATGACCATCCCCTCTGCCTCTGCTCCCGCCTCCTCGATCAGTTCGTCCGTGCCTACAAACGAGACGGTCACAAACAGGGGGTTCCAACCTTTCGCGTGCGCCTGCTTCACAATGGGTGCGACCGTGTTCGAAGGACCAACCACCACCACAGCCTCAGGATTTGCCGCCTTTATCTTGTCAATGGCCGGCCCCACGTTGCTCGTTTGTCTTACGTACGTTGCTGTCCCCACAGGCTCGGCACCATTGGCTTTCAGCGCCTTTTGTACTCCCTCTAACACCGCCGTTCCGAACGCATCGTCTGGATAAATGACTCCGATCCTGCGGTAATGCAACGTCTTCCACATCCCTTCAATTTGCTCCTTGGTCTCATCGAAATACGATGCTCGTGTGTTGATTACCCATCGGCGCAGCGGTGTGTACAGAGTCTCGGCTCCGGTGAATAGTCCCACGAGTGGTATCCCACGAGCATCCGCAAGCGGAACGTATTCGACCGCTGTCGGCGTTCCGACAAAAAATCCCGTGGCGAAAACTTTTTGCGCCATCAATTTGTCCCAGCACGCTTGCGCCTTCGCTGGATCGTAACTGTCATCCAAGGAGACAAGCCGCAATCTGCGTCCGTTCACGCCTCCTTCCTCATTCACCATTTGAAAATAGGCTTGTGCCCCACGCACCATCTCACGTCCCAGAAAACTGGACGGGCCCTCTAACGCGGCGCAGGATCCGACGACAATTTCTCTTTCCGTCACGCCAGGTACTTGCGCATTCGCTTTGCCGAGGCCGGTGGACAACAGGACGAGAACAAGGGCCCAGGTTTTGAGCCTTCCAGCGCGCAAATCGCTCATTGGCCACCTCCCGTTTCTTTGCACAAAACCCGGGCCCCTGGAACCCTCCGTCCTGTAGGTGCAGTTTAGCCCTCAGGTTTCTCGGAGGAAAAGAGCATCTGCGGCCGATGCCGCGAATTTGCTAGCGGTAGAAGGACCATGCCGGAAACGGGAGGGGAGAAAGGGAAACTCGAAAAGTGCCCAGACACACCCCTGCGCCATTTCTGGCGACTCTTAAGGGGTTGTTTACTCTAAAACCGAGTATTGCTTACTTTCCGGCGGCGGCGACTGCGGCGGCTTTCTTCGCTGCTTTGGCTGCTGCAGATGCTTTCCGGCGGCGCTTGGTCTTGGGCGGGGTGGCGGGCGCTTCGCCGATTAGTTCTGCGGACAACATACTCGTGACGAACAGCTTGGGCCCATGGTCATCGAAATCGACGGCGGTACGCTCGGGATCGGATGCGGTTACGATACCAAGGCCGAATAGATCATGCTTGATGGTCTGGCCTTCCTGCATTACTTGCACAACTGCCTCCTTGGAACCTCTCGCTACTTGTCTCGTCTTACTTTTCTTTCTTGCTTTCCTGACTGAGAGGTCCCCGACCACTCGAGGACCCCCCTGTGGCACAGGCTAGAGGCTTGTGACGTTCTCTGCCTGAAGGCCCTTCGGGCCCTTCTTGACCTCAAACTCCACTGCCTGACCTTCATTCAGGGATTTATAACCATCCATCTGAATAGCGGAGAAGTGTACGAAAACGTCTTCTCCAGTCTGGCGTTGGATGAACCCGTAACCCTTCGAAGCATTGAACCACTTCACTGTTCCTTGTTCCTTCACTGCAGAACCTCGAAATTGAATTGCTTTGCCTCTCTTGGCCCCAATGCCTGGTCGCCCAAGCCTTGGGTTTGCCTCTAGCCCCGACAAAAAAAGGCTGTGAGTTTGTTCTCACAGCCCCCTGAACGAGTCAAAAGGTAGTACAAGAGCAACAAACGCTATACCTAACACTATCACAGATAAGGGCTTATTGTCCACAGGGGAGTAGAAGGGCCCGGAATGCACCATTCCGCCACAACCTATTGATTATAATATGTTTATTTGAATTTCAGGAGCTTCGGGCGTACCCTGCCGTGGCCGCTATTCTTCCAACGATTCCGGCTGCAAACTCAGGTTTTCCCCGCCGTTTTCCTTCTTTTCCCAATACTTTTTCACCCAGGCTTCCCAGCTCTTCCCGGCCGCCGTATCCCGGCCCGTGAAAGCCAGTGCAGCGATCTCAGAGTACGTAATTTTGACCCGCTGAGGGGAGTCTTTGGGCAGCAGCCGCACGTAGGAATCGACCAACGTTTTTCCCATCACGCGATCGAAAATGTAACCCTCGGCTCGGGAACCATCTTTGCGCGTTATGGCCACATCGCCCCGATAATCGAAGGCCTTTTCTAGCGCCTCGCGCAGTTCTTCTTCGTTGGCGAGTTCGGGGATCCAGCCCTGTAAAGTTTCGTGGGCCGCTCCCGGTGCCACTTCGAGCTCATCGGGATGCAATCCGTGCTCGGGACGGTCGGCGTGGCGCGGGCCGGTCACGCGCGCGTCTCCTCAAGCTTGTCGCTCTTGCTGTCGATTTGTACCAACGGATTGTAGGAGTGCACTGGCGTCACCGGCTCCTCCAAAAGACTGACCGCATGGGCATCCGTGTTGCGCGTAAACAGTGTGGCCTTGGCCGTCGCCAACATGCCTTTCAACGAACTGAATGTGTAGTCCACACCGGAGGCTTCATATCCGCTGTGCACCATGCAATTCGCGCATTTCGGATTGCCGGACTCCGTGCCGTAGTTTGCCCACTCGGTCGTCTCCATCAACTCGCTGAACGTTTCCGCATAGCCATCCTGCAGCAAGTAACAAGGTTTCTGCCAACCGAATATCGAGTACGTGGGCATTCCCCAGGGCGTGCACTTGAAATCGCGCTTCCCCATCAGAAATTCCAGAAACAGCATCGACTGGTTGAATTGCCAGGAAGGCTTGCGATTCGACAATATCGCTCGGAACAACCGCCGCGTCCGCGCGCGTCCCAAAAAGTGCTTTTGGTCCGGAGCCTTGTCATAGGAGTATCCGGGCGAAAGCATCATCCCTTCCACGCCCAACTCCATCATCTCGTCGAAAAACGCGCGGACGCTGTTCGGATCAGCTCCGTCAAACAGCGTCGTATTCGTGGTCACCCGGAATCCGCCTTCGAGCGCTTCCCGGATGCCCTCCACCGCCAATTCGTAACCACCTTCGCGACACACAGAGAAATCGTGGTGCTCTTTCTGTCCATCCAGATGCACCGAAAATGTCAGGTATTTGCTGGGTTTAAAGAGGTGCAGTTTTTCCTTCAGCAACAGCGCGTTGGTGCACAAGTAAATGTATTTCTTCCGCGCCACCAAACCTTCCACAATCTTCTCAATCTGTGTATGCATCAGCGGTTCGCCGCCAGGGATCGACACCATCGGCGTCCCGCATTCCTCCACTGCCTTGAAGCATTCTTCCGGCGAGAGCTCGCGCTTCAGCACGTGAGCCGGATACTGGATCTTTCCGCAGCCCGCGCACGCCAGGTTGCAGCGATACAACGGCTCGAGCATCAGCACCAGCGGATATCGCTTGCGCCCTTTCATCTTTTGTTTGAGGACGTAACTTGCTACCGTCCACGCTTGGGATATAGGTACAGGCATGCTTCCCCAGTCACACCATCTCGAATCGTTGGATGCGGGATCCCCAGCCCCCGGAATCTCTAGTGTACCCGAGAATTCGCCCTTCCCGGAACCCTTAGATTTTAACGAGGTTCGGCCGCATACCCTAATCTGATGCAGCGAAACGTGCTTAGGTGGCACCCGACGTGCTCCCTGCCCCCTTGAACGGCACTCCCCTCCCAGCGCTCTTTCCAGCGTATGATGAGGATTCTCCCGTTGGAGACCCCCTGAGCCATGCCCCGCGTCAATCTCCTCTCCCTGTTCGACGACTTCCTGCGCTTTTCCCGCGACACCGCCTTTGTTCAACATCGCGGTTATCGCCGCGAAACCTGGAGCTATCAGAAACTCGCGGCCTGGGCATGCCACCGCGCTGTCCAATTGGAACAGTGCGGCGTTAAAACGAACGACCGCGTCCTCCTCTGGGGCCCTAATTCCGCGGAATGGGTCGCTGCTTTCTGGGGCTGCCTCCTTCGAGGCGCTGTGGTTGTCCCTCTCGACGATTCTTCCTCGCCTGAATTTGTCTCCCGTGTCATCGCCGACGCCGGCATCAAATTTGCCATCGCCTCAAATAGCAAGCCCGCGCTTTCTCCCGCCATGATCTCCCTTGCACTGGAGGATTTCCCCGCCAACCCTTCCCCTGTGGTGCGCTCTTCAGCCGGCGCGGACGCGATTGTCAGCGTTCTTGCCTGCGCTTCCCCACGTAGCGATGAACCCATCACTCGCGATCACATTGCACAGATCCTCTTCACCTCGGGCACCACTAGCGACCCCCGCGGCGTCGTTCTCACCCACGGAAACTTCCTCGCGAACCTCGAACCACTGGAACAGGGAATCAACGAGTATCGCAAATATGAGCGCTGGCTCCATCCGCTGCGCTTTGTTTCCGTGGTTCCTCTCAGCCACGTTTTTGGCCAATTCATGACTCTGTTTGTTCCGCCCCTTCTTGGCGCAGCTGTCGTTTTTGAAAATTCCGCGAATCCTGCGGAGATACTCCGGGCCATCCCTCGCGAACGGGCCACTGCCCTGGTCGCCGTTCCTCGCATGCTCGATGGTTTGCGTTCCGCCTTCGAGCGCGAGATTGACTCGCGCGGCTGGCGCAAGTGGTTTGGGGCCGCTTATTCCTCCGCAAAGGGCGAACCTTTTCTCGGGCGCGCTTGGCGCTTTCGGCGGTTGCACTCTCGCCTCGGCTGGAAGTTCTGGGCCTTCATTTCCGGCGGCGCTGCCCTTTCTTGCGAAACCGAGGAGTTCTTCAAGCGCATCGGTTACGCCGTCGTCCAGGGCTACGGCATGACCGAGACTGCTTCGCTCATCAGCGTCAATCATCCTTTTCGCGCGACGGAAGGCTCCGTCGGCAAAGTCCTCCCTGGCCGTGAATTCCGTCTCGCCGAAGATGGCGAAATCCTGGTCCGCGGAGAAAACGTCTCCTCCGGGTATTGGGAAAAAGGTACCCTCCGACCGGCGGGCCAGGAAAACGATGGCTGGCTGCACACCGGTGATCTCGGTGAGTTGGATGCCGATGGCAATCTCCGTTTCCGCGGCCGCAAGAAAAATGTCATCGTCACTCCCGCTGGCCTCAATATCTATCCTGAAGACCTGGAGTCCGCCCTTCGCAAGCAGCCCGCCGTTCGAGACCTGGTCGTCATCCCTGTTCGAGCCGGGGCCAACGCCGAACCTTGCGCCGTCTTGCTCCTCGCCGTAGACCAAGACCCCCAAGCCGCCATCGACGCCGCCAACGCCTCTCTCGCCGAATACCAGCGCGTGCGCAAATGGCTCGTATGGCCTGAGCCGGACTTTCCCCGCACCCCCACGGGCAAACCGCGCCTTGCCGTCATTGCTGCCCGCGCCGTCGAACTCCTCAGCAGCACGGCAACAAATGTCGTGCCGAGTGGAGCGAGGGATTTGCTTCTGAATTCCTCTGTCTCCTCGCTCAAGGATCTCTCCTCTCTCGACCGTGTTGAACTTCTTTCCTCTCTCGAATACCGCTACAACGTCGAACTCAACGAAACGCAATTCGCCAACGCCCAATCCTTCGCCGAAATTCAGCAACTCCTTAGGCAACCTTCCGCGCGCCGCTCCGATTACGTCTATCCCCGTTGGACCCAACGCGTTCCCGTTCGCCTCTTCCGCCTTCTCGTCTATTACGCGCTGACCTGGCCTGCCACGCTTCTCCTCGCTCATCCGCGCATCCGCGGCCGCGATAATCTCGCCAAGCTGAAAGGTCCAGCTCTGTTTGTCGCCAACCACACCACCCGCCGCGCGGACATCGGCCTGATTCTTTATGCTCTCCCAGCCCGTTTTCGTCATCGTCTGGCCACGGCGATGGGCGGCGAAAACCTGCAAACCTTCCGTCATCCGCCCGAGGAATGGTTTTTTGCAAAACGTTGGCTTTGGAAGCTCAACTACTTCCTGGTCGTTTCGCTCTTCAACGTTTTCCCTCTCCCGCAGCTTTCCGGCTTCCGCGAAAGCTTCCGCTTTGCCGGCGAATCGGCCGACCGCGGCTACAGCTTGCTCGTTTTTCCCGAAGGCATCATCAACGACCGCGATACCCCTGACATGATCGCCTTCCAGGCCGGCGTTGGGCTTCTGGCCCAGAATCTTCAAATCCCCATTGTCCCCATGCGCATGGACGGCGTCTGGCAAATGAAGCAGGAGCATCGCCGCCTGGCGCATCTCGGGGAACTCAGCGTGCACCTCGGCGCTCCGGTCAGCTTCCCGCCCGACACACCTCCTGCCGAAATCGCCTCCCGCCTCCAAACCCTTGTGCAAACTCTCTAATTTCCGTGGTTCCCGCCGGGCCCACATTGAACTATGCTCCCTAACTTTGCGTATCTCTTCTCGTCCATTCAGAACGACCTCAGGAGGCCCAATGCGCCGCGCAGTTCTGCTTACCCTGCTTTGCGCCGGAATACTCTCTACCGCCGAATCCAAGCCGCAGGATCCTCAAAAGCCATCACCGGCCGCCGAAGGTCCGCTAAGCGGCCGCTGGATCATCACTGCCCAATACCTCGGCACGCCGGTGAATCTGTTTCTGGAGTTCAAGCAGGAGGGGAACAAGGTGACCGGCAACTTTGACGGCGACAAGCTCGAAGGCACTGTCACTGGCAACTCCGTCCACTTCCTCGCCAAAGACGATCAGGGCGGCAGCGAGGAGGGCAGCGCTACAGTCGAGGGGGACACCCTGTCCGGCACGATCATTTACATCGATGGCACAAATCCCACTCACCCGATGAACACTCCCTTCACCGCAAAACTCGCCGGCAAGTCCCCCGCCGGCCTTTCCCAAACCCATGAATTTACCCCCACGGTTTTCTATCGCCAGTTTTCTCCCACCAATCAACCGGTTCTCACCGTCAATCCCGGCGACACCATCCACACCACCACGGTTGACGCCGGTGGCACGGACGAAAAAGGGGTCCCGCGCGTCATGGGTGGCAATCCCGAAACCGGCCCCTTCTATGTCGAGTCAGCACAGCCCGGAGATACCCTCGTCGTTCACTTGATCCGTTTGCGCTTGAATCGCGATTGGGCCATCAGCGACGATGCCATCGTCGATCGCGGGCTCAACAGCGATCTCGCCGTCAAAATGAAAGACGGTGGCAAAACTGTGCGCTGGCATTTGGATCTGGAGCACGGCGTCGCCAGCCCTGAAAAACCGGCGGAGCACTTGGTGCACTACTTCGTCCCGGTTAAACCCATGCTCGGCTGCGTCGCCGTCGCCCCAGGTTTGACCCATGCCCCTCCGCCAACCGGCGATTCTGGCAACTGGGGCGGGAATATGGATTTCAACGAAATCATCGAAGGTGCCAAAATCTATTTGCCCGTAAGCGTTCCTGGCGCGTTCCTGTATGTCGGCGATGGACATGCCGTGCAGGGCGACGGCGAACTCAACGGCAACGCTCTGGAAACTTCCATGGATGTGCAGTTCACCGTCGACGTAATTCACGCAAAACGTGTTCCTGGGGTCCGGATTGAATCTGCCACCCACATCATGGCCATGGGTCTCGACGGCTCATTGGATGACTCTTTCCGCGACGCCATCTCTAACATGGCCGATTGGCTCTCCACCGATTACAAACTGACCCCCTCCGAGGTCGCCCAAGTGCTAGGCTCAGCCTCCGAAATTAAAGTCAGCGAAGCCGCCGACCGCAACGCCGGCATCGTCTTGAAAATCAACAAGGAACGCCTGCAGTCCCTGGCGACTCTAGCCAAGTAGCTGGGTCGATCGACCCCCACTTTCGGGAAACTAGCCCGTTACGCAACGTGCCCGCTTCCCGGCGTCACAGTTCCGTTTATGGCAAAATAGAAGGTCTGTAGACAACAGACTATGGCTAACCGTACGACAATCGCTCCTGAAAAAACCGTTAAAACCGCGAAGAAAACCCCCGCGCCCCATGGCACGGGACATTCCGAGCGCGAACGTATTTTCTATCTCTTTCGTCGCTGGGGTTTCTATGAAGCCACCCTCGACCCACTCGGTTTCTTCATCCCGCTGAAGTGTCCCGATCTCGATGGTCTCTCGGGCGAGTACGCCGAGGAAGCACGACGCTATTATTGCGGCACCATCGGCATCGAATTCCTTCACATCCCGGAGCCCGAACGCCGCCGCTGGATTGCCGAACGCATGGAAGGCCCCGAACTTGAAGTCAACCAGGAGAAAATCCTGGAGCGCCTGGTCCGCGCCGATCTGTTTGAGCAGATCCTCCAGAGCCGCTACCTCGGCAGCAAGCGCTTCTCTCTTGAGGGCAACACCGCGCTCATCCCGCTGCTCGATTCCGTCCTCACTGCGGCCGGCGATTTAGGTGGCGTGGATTCCATCATGGCCATGAGCCATCGCGGCCGCCTGAACGTTATGGCTCACATCGCTTGTAAGCCCGTGCACGACGTCGTCGCTGGTTTTGAAGACGTCGACCCGCGCAGCGTATTGGGCGCCGGCGACGTGAAATATCACGTCGGCGCAACCGGTGTGTACACCACCTCCGCCGGCAAAAAACTGAACGTTCACCTCGTCTCCAATCCAAGCCACCTCGAAGCCGTCGATCCGGTAGCCATGGGCAGGGCGCGCGCCAAACAGACCCGTCACGGAGTTCGCGGCGCGCAAATCGATCGCTCCCGCAAGATCCTCAACCAGGTCTGGGCCATCGTGATGCACGGCGATGCCGCTTTCGCCGGACAAGGAATCTGGGCAGAAACCCTGAATCTTGCCGACCTCGCCGCGTACTCCGTTGGCGGCACGATTCACGTCATCGTCAACAACCTCATCGGTTTCACCACTCGTCCCGTCCAGGAACATTCTTCCCGCTACGCTTCGAGCATCGCTCGCCGCCAGAGCGTGCCTATCTTCCACGTCAACGCGGAAGATCCCGATGCCGTGGTTCGCGTGGGCCGCATGGCCGCCGAATACCGCGCCGAGTTCAATTCGGATGTGGTCATCGATCTGATCGGTTACCGCCGCCACGGCCACAGCGAAGTAGATGATCCCACGATCACCCAGCCACGCCTCTACGAGCGCATCAAGAGCCACCCGCAACTCTGGAAGATTTATGCCCAGCACACGGGCATCGACGGCGCTCCCATCGCGGAAGCAGTCAAGAAGGAATACGAGGAAGAGCAGCGCAAAGCGGGAAAACTCACAAAGATTCCCACCCTCCGCAAGCTGCCCGACTATTGGTCTCCCTACAATTACGGCAAGTATAATCCCGCGTTCGAGGTCGATACCGGCCTGACCCGCGAGAAAATCGCAGAAATTACCGTCGGCCTCGTGCGCACTCCCGCTGGATTCCATGTCCATCCCAAAATTGTGAAATTGCTCGAGCAGCGCGTGGAAATGGGCCAGGGAAGACGTCCTTTCGATTACGGCTTTGCAGAACTTCTGGCCTACGGTTCACTCGTTGTCGAAGGCAATCCAGTTCGCCTTACTGGCCAGGACTCCCAGCGCGGCACTTTTAACCAACGCCACGCCGTTCTGATCGACACGCAAACGGAGCAGGAATATCTGCCGTTGGCGCATCTTTCGCCCGACCAGGCCTTCTGCGAAGTTCACAATTCTTCACTTTCCGAAGCCGGCTGCCTCGGCTTTGAATATGGCTTCTCGCGTGACTATCCCGAAGGCCTGGTGCTTTGGGAAGCGCAGTTCGGCGACTTCGTCAACGGCGCGCAGGTCATCATCGATCAATTCATCAGCGCCAGCGAGGATAAGTGGGGCCTCCCCACAGGCCTGGTTCTTTTGCTGCCTCACGGTTATGAAGGCCAGGGGCCCGAACACTCCAGCGCGCGCATCGAGCGCTTCATGCAGCTCGCCGCCGAGGGCAACATGAATATCTGCCAGCCCTCCACCGCCGCGCAATATTTCCATCTGTTGCGCCGTCAGGCCCGCCGCCTCTGGCGCAAGCCTCTCGTGGTCTTCACTCCCAAGAGCATGCTCCGCCATCCCGATGCCTGCTCCACCATCGAAGAGTTCGAGCGTGCCCGCTTCCTCACCCTCGTTCCGGATAGCGAGGTCACCGACGCGCAAAGTATCCTCATCGCCAGCGGCAAAGTGGGCCACGAACTTCGCGCGGAACGCCGTCGCCGCCAGGACATGAGCACCGCCGTTTTTTTCCTGGATCAGCTTTATCCGCTTCCGAAGGACGAGATTGCCGCCGCCATCCGCGTGCATCCGAACGCCCGCGAAATTGTCTGGGTTCAGGAAGAACCCGCCAACATGGGCGCTCTGTTCTACGTTCTCCCGCGACTCGAACGCATTGCCCAAGCCAGAAATATGCGTGTGCGCACGGTCAAGCGCTCGGCTAGCGCCAGCCCCGCTACCGGTTCCGCAAAAGCCCACGAACTCGAGCAAAAAACGCTCCTCACCCTGGCCTTCGCCACCACTCCCAATGCCTGACCAGAATTTGCAGAATGGTTCTGAGCTAGCCGTTGTCAGGGCACGGCTCGAATAAATGGAGCTTTAGCCCTGCGGGCACAAGGAAATGCCACGCTCACATTTCTAAGACGAGTCCGCGTGGTCACGACCGACCGACGCGGCAGGAAGACACAGGGGATCTCCTGACTCTCTCACATCTTGCTCCGTGGGCATGCACAACAAGAGTGTGGCCTTGTTCGTGAGAACGCTGGCTACTCGCGCCTGTCTCCTGAACGGTGATGCCGGCAGGAAAAATAACCCGTTGGCTGCGGCGCTGATGGTTCGATGTTTTGTCTTGCATCGCTAGGGTCATTCTGACTTTTCGCCGAACGAACCGGTTTATCGGCTCGCTAAGGGACCTGTTTTCGAGGTTTCTACAGCGGATGGGTGCTCCTTCTCTCCTCTGTCCCAACTCCGGATAAACGTTCAAACGCGCTCGCCGGAGAAGGGAGACTTGCTTGCAGTTGAGACCGGAATCAGTCATCGCTGCAGGCGTTGCTGCTCGACTGCAATCCAACTGGAGTCAACGATCCGCCCGTCGTGATTGTTCGTGATTGCCCCTCGTTGACATACCGCCGCTGCTGACCTAACATGCCACTGCTTTGCTCCATTTCTTTTGGATCAAATAGGCCAGGAGTGCGCGGATGACGGACTGGATGTATGTGCAGGAAAACCCTGCCGAGCAGCTTGCCCAGCTTCACTATTTCTCCCTCGTCAAGCACCAGCAAGGGGGAGACATCCTCTTCCGCATCACCATCAGAGAATTCGCTGCGCCTCCACCGGGCCAGCGCCTCCGTTTCTTCGCCGAGGCCGACAAGGCCGTAAATCAGAAGACTGCTTCCTTTATCCCGTGTGGTTGGGGTAATACGCTATTCAACGCTCTGGGCGATTGCCTGCGCCTCATCCGCCAATTTCCCTACGAAGGGGACGAGCCACCCCAGTCCTCATGAGTAAACTGCCAGATCTGCTTTCTGCCGGACTTTTTTAAAGGGAGCTCACCATCGTGATCCTTCATCTAAACAAAGCCACTCCCAAGCAGGGTGTCACCGTCCTTCATTTCAAGGGCAGCATCCACTCCGGTCCGGATTGCCGGCGCGTCGAGCAGGAGACGGAAACACTGATCGTCGCCAAAGAAACCTTCGTGATTTTCGATCTGTCCGATGTCACGCACATCGACAGCGCTGCCATCGGTTCCATTGTGCGCTGCTTTTCTCGTCTCAAGAGTTCGGGCGGCTATCTGCGCCTGGCTGGCTGCACCGGCATGATTGAAGCCAGCATTAAACTCACGCAACTTCACAAAGTGCTCGAGCTTTATCCCACCGCGGCTGCCGCCGCCGAAAATTATCCTCTCCCGCGTTAGTCCGCACTCCCTGTTCGCTCGCGAGTTCGCTTTCCTCTTCTCACTGCGTATCAGAAATAGCAATCGCTGGAGCGACGGAAGCCCCACTTCTCCACGGCCTAAATCTCATTGCGACTCCTCTGCGGCTCTGCTACCCTCCCTCGCAGCGTGTGCTCCTGTGGAGGGAAACTTCATGGCGTTTTGTAAAGCGTGTGGTCAAGAAATTGGTACGGCAACTTTCTGCCCTAAGTGCGGCGCGAACCAGTCGGCGGCCGTGACCCCAGCCGCGGCCCCCGTGGCATCTCCAACGGAAGGTCTCCAGGAAAATGTCGCAGGACTTCTCTGCTATTTGCCCGTGGTCGGGTGGATCATCGCACTGGTGTTCTTCCTTATTGATAAAAGACGGTTCGTTAAGTTTCACGCCGTGCAAGCGCTCGCCTTATACATCAGCTTGTTTGTGATCTACATTGCACTCGGCATGTTTATGGGCATGCTGCACGTAATGCATATCTTTTTCTTCGGTCTCTTCCTCTACCCTTTGCTTTGGCTGGCCAGCCTCATACTCATGGTTCTGCTCATGTATAAGGCCTATTCAAAGGAAATGTACAAATTGCCCGTCATCGGTGATTTTGCGGATGGCGTAGCTTCCAAGTAATCGATATGGGGCTTCGCGCTATAGAACATCCTTTGCTTCACGCGTGCAGGTGAAAATACTCGCCGTCGCGAAACAGTTTTACAGGAACGCCAAACAGCGTGCTGAGTTGTGCACTTGTGAGCACTTTTTCCTTCGCGCCGTCGGCGAGTACTTTTCCTCGCTGCAATAACACCACACGCTCAATCTCCGGAATAATTTCGGCTACGTGGTGTGTCACCAGCAGAATGCCAAGCCCGCTCTGCGCTAACTTCCTCAAAGTGTCGCGCAAGCCCACTTGTCCCGCTATATCCAAGGCATTTCCCGGTTCGTCAAACAGCAGCGTTTGTGGCTGGTGCACCAGCGCTCGCGCAATCAACGTCCGTTTGGCTTCTCCGGAAGACATCTCCGCGACCGGCCGGTTGGCCAGGTGTGAGATGTTCAACCGCGCCAATGCCGCCTCCGCGCGCCGAAGATGCTCCGGCTGGGGTGCGTGATGGGGAAAGATCCGCGTACTGCTGAAGAATCCCGACAAAACGACATCCAAACCTCGCGCTTCACTCGTGCACGCCGCCAGCAAGTCCGGGGAAACAATGCCAAGGAAAGTCCGCAGCTCGGACACATTCCATAAACTCTGCCCCAGGATGGTCACCGAGGCATCTTCCCGCACCAACGGGTAGTTTTCCCTCGTTATGGTCCGGATCAGCGTGGACTTCCCGCACCCATTCGGGCCCAGAATGCACACGTGCTCGCCTACCTCGATCCGAAGCGACAGGCGGTCCAGCGCCAGGTTCTCTCCCCGCACCACGGAAACATTGACCATTTCTAGTAGTGCAGCCGGTTTCTTCATGTTTTAGAGCTTACCTTGCGCGGCGAGTGGTACCAAATGCCACTAGGAGGTCAAAAAAAGGAGGCGAAAACACGAGGTTTCCGCCTCCCGGGGTGGGGTGGGGTGTTGCTTACAAGTTCCCAGCGGTCCAAGGTTCCACCTTTTCAAGCGAACCTACAGCCTCTGTCGCCGGTTGCATTGCGCTGCCGTTTTAAGAGACGCACCGTTGAGACTTGCCTTTCCCGTTTTCTAACACCACGCAGCTCCCCTGTCAATCGGAAAACCCTCCCTTTTGTTATCGGCATGTAAATTCCCGTTCGTTCCAGGCTGAAATTTTATCTAATTCGCCGGTGTCCAAAGGAATGCCTAAGGCCCCGCCGGAGGTTTGTCCAATCGGAAGGGAGGGCCCGTGCGCGAGGCCAGAGAACTGTCCAAGTTCTACGGTTCTGTTTTGGCCGTACAGGACATTGGCTTCTCTGTGAGGGCGGGGGCGGGTGCTCGGATACTTGGGGCCAAACGGTTCGGGTAAGAGCACGACCGTGAAGATGCTGACCGGCCTGTTGGCGCCGACGGGCGGCCAGGTCGTCTTTGGCGGTCAGGACATCCATCATAATCTGACCGCCTACCGCAGGCTCTTGGGATACGTCCCCGAGGAGGCCAACCTATAGCCCTACTTGCCTGATCTTCACCAGCTATCTTCCCCGCATGGAGCACTGGTCCATGGCCGATCTCTGGCGGGTCTTCTTATTCGTTCCGCTGCCCTCCGTTGTTCCCGGCTCCCTGCACCTCTATCGAAAGCAGATGCTCGATATGGACAAGGAACTGATTTTTGACGATGTCTCCGTTTCCCGATTTTAGCCCTCGCTCGTCCGATACCTACAGCTGACCAATTCCGTCCTTCCGCAAAACTACCGCTTGCGAATCTCCAGTTGCACCGGCTTGGCCACCGAATTCACCTCGGGGTCGTAGTATTCATACACGCGCGAAGAAAAGGTCTTCGCCCGCATCGGATACTTGGCCCGCAACCGGAAGCGCAACTTGACCGTCTCGCCAGCCGCCAACGAATTGAAATAGAGTATCGCTTGCGTCGCTGTCAGATTGAATTTCTCCAGCCGGCCGCTCTTTTGTCCGGCCGACTTCTCCTGATACTCCTGTAAGTCTTCGCTCAACAGGTCAAACCCTGGCGGAATGCCCAGGTCCACCATGACCATGTTGGCGCTTTTGTTCAGATTATTCTTCACCGTCGCCGTAGCCGTGGCCATGTCCTCTTGCGCCAGGTGCGTCCGGTCGTACCGCACGGCGATCGACAGTGCTTCTTCTGCTCCCGTTTCCTCCCACGGCAGGAAGTACTGCCCGACCACCTGGTATCCCAAATTGCCTTTGCCCGCGAAACGCACTTCGACAACGCTCGCGCTCGCCTGCTCCATGTCCTGGTAAACGAATTGGTGGAACAGATCACTGTCTTCCGCGGTCAGCGCAAGCTGCGTCAGGACTTTCCCGTTCACCAGGATTTCCACGTTTCCCTGCACCTCTCCGGAACCCTTCTCCGAAGCCAGCAGCAGCGCTCGCAGCGCCATGATGGTCGCCTGCGTGCTACCCCACGTCCCCGAGGCATCTTTCTTGGAAGTAAGGAAGGAGAGCGCCTTCCTTGCGGTTCCTGCCGCTTGGCCCCATTTGAGAAGCGCCTGCACGGCCAGCCCTGTAGTCTCCACGCTGGCACTGGTCCCCGTGGAATAAACGCCCGTCTCCTCCGAACTCCACCACGTTTGTTCATTCTTCTCTGTGCGCGCGTTCAACAGTGCGTCCATCGCTTGGCGCGTGAACTCGCGGTCCTTCCCATAATCCACGACGAAATTCGCAAGTACCGCCAGCGTGTAAGCATCGGCTTTCCCGGAAAGATGGCTCTGCAGGTATTGATTGGCCTTTTCAACCGCTCCCCCTTGATAACCGGTGTTCTCGAGCGCCCAGGCAATGTACGCCGTAATTCTCAGGACGTCCGAGTTATACCGGTTGGTCGCCCCCTCATTGATGAAATTCGCGTCCGGCTTCCAGCTTCCATCACCAAGTTGCTGCGCAGCCAGCCATTGTTGCGTGCGTTGAATCAGTCGTGGGTCCACGTCGTGGACCTTGGCCATGTCGTAAAATTCCATCAACCCATAGGCTGTCAGAATTTTGTTGGCCGGCGCCTGCCCGAACCACGAGAATCCTCCTCCCGGCACTTCAAACGTAAGCAGCCGCTGGTAGCCGTTCGCAATGTACCCTTCCGCCTTCGCATGCACCTCCGGCGTGAGCTTCTTCGTCCGCTTCATGTAATCCAGGGCCAGCACATTGGGATACGTGCTCGAAGAAGTTTGTTCAAAGCACCCGCCCGGCATCCGCAGGATCCCGTCCATCCCTTCCATGATCTGGCTAAGTGGGCCGGGGTAAAGCCGCACGAAAATCTTGCTAGCCCCTGGAATCGCGCTGGCCGGAAATCCCACGTTGTGGCTTACCGTCGATTCCAGTTGCCCGTTGAACACCACATTCTGCTCTCGGCCGTTCGGCACAACTTCGATTTCCCGCACCACGATATCTGCCCGCTTGGCCTCGCCGTTCATGCGCGCCGAAAGCGTCAGCTTGAATTTACCGATGCGTTTCGCCTCCAGCGTGAATTGCGAACCGCCCACATGTCCCGCTTCGACGTTGACCGACTTTTCCCGGGTATCTTCGACCAGTGAGAACCAGTCCGCCGCCTCCAATTTCAAACTCACGGCACCTTTGGCGTCAGAGTAGTTGTAGATGGCCACCGGGATGGACACCTGGTCCCCCTGCGTCAACGTCACCGGCAAATCCAGGTCCACGAAAAAGTCCTGGAATACCTTGAGGCTGGACGTCCCCGTCCCCAACGCTCCGTGTTGCGTCGAAGCCAGCATGGCCATTCGCCAGGTTGTGATGTTGTCGGCCATCGGGATGGAAATGCTGGCATGGCCATCTCGATCGGTAATGATTTCCGGATTGATATACAGCGCCTCCGGAAAGTAAGACCGCACGTGAACTTCCGTCGTAGCCTGCTGGCCGTACTCCATGGCCGTCAGTTTTCTTACATCGCGACCATTGAGCGCGTTCACCACCCTTGTCGGCGCGGGCATCGGAACGGCCATCGGCGCTGCCCCGGTTACCTCTACCGTCTCCGTCATCATGGCCAAGTCTTGCCGGCCTCCCATCACGCCTCCCATCGCGCCACCCGGAAATCCTGGAACTTCTCTGGTAGTGGCCAGAATCTCCGCGCCATTTGTGACTTCTATGTCCGCCACCATTAGCGTGCAGCGGACGTGCGCCATCACCACAGCATGGTCTCGCGCTTCCAGCGTGACGTTCCCGACAGCCGCTTCCGACCCAAACGGAGCGCCCCCGGAGGCGACAATCTGATATGTCCCACTTGGTATCGCGGTGAACCGGAAATTTCCAGACGCGTCCACTCGCGCGCTGCGAGCGATTCGGCTCGAAAGCTCGCGCACCGTCACCACTGCTCCTCCCATGGCCCCGCCCGACGGATCCACCACTGTCCCTGTAATCTCCGCTTTGTTGTTAAACGCGCCCCATTCATGTTCCACGCGGATATCCATCCGAGTCTGCCCATCGCTCGCGGGCGCCACCAACCTCCGCCGGTGGAAATACAAATAAGCCGACAAATCGTCTCCGGTTTGGAATTGTTTATCCGGCCCGGCGCTATGAATCAGATATTGCGTCTTGCTAGCATCCCAGCGGATCGGCTCGAGCTGCAGGGGCGTGCCCCAGGCATCTCGAAATTCCGGCTTGCCGGAATTGGCCAGCTTTTCGAATGCTTTCTTCACGTCCTGCTGGTCCGCGTCCTCTGCAAAGGTATGCCTGAGTTCGTCCGCAATCTTCTGCGAATTCACGCGAAACTGCGCTTGATAGCGGTTCCAATACTCGCCAAATTTTGCCTGTGGCACGGTCCTGCCCACTTCCGTCTCAAACTTATTCTGAGAAACAATCTCCGTTGCGGCGAAAAGTGCCATCGCCGCATGATCCCGTTCTTCTCCCTTAGGTTCCCCCAGGGGCTCAACAATTTCGGTTACGCCAACAGAATGAATCTCATAACGCGGCTTCATCACTTCTTGCTCCAAATAAAAGAACACTTTGGCGAAGCCGGGCTGCTTCTCCGCAAGCGCGAATACCGCTTCATCCACAATCTGCAGACCAAGCGCCGCGCGCACACCCTGACCATGCGAGTTCGTCACGTGGAAGTGAATCTTGGCATCCGCGCCAGGGGTATAGACATTTGCATCCGCAACGGTCTCGATTTTGAGTTCCTCCGCGGGCTGCACAAAGATCAGCCGGTGGTCGGCCACCGGCTGTGCATTGCGCCCAAACAGGTACGCGTTGAGATCCACTGTGCCGGCCATCTCCGGAGTCGCCGCCAGCGTCAGTTCCGCTTGGCCATCCGTAATATCCAGGTCGCGCGTCAGAATCGTTTGCCCTTGCTTCACCACATCGATGTACGCTGTGCCCCGCTTCTTCGTCGCCAACAGGCGCAGATGAATCAGGTCTCCCGCGCGATACACGGCATGTTCCGTGCGCAAAAGCACCTGATCCTCTCCGGCGCGCAGTTGTAGAGGAACCGACGTGGAGACAGAATCCCCCTTCGCGTCTTTCCCTTCAATCTGCAAGCTCTCGCTTCCGGCAGGTTTCAGGGAGATCACCCCCAGGCCTCCTTCGTCGGTTTTGACATGTTGCGCTACGCCAGTGCGGGAATGAACCGTCAGCTCCGCTTGCACCGGTGAACCGTCTGGATAGGAAACCACCAGGAACACCTGATTCTCGAGATTCGGAATGAGTGTCCCGCCTTCCGGGACGGCCATCACCAAGAATGGGGATTCACTCACCGTGATGGGCTCGCCCTTGCTTTCCGCATGGTTCGCGCTGTCTTTCACGGTGGCCTCGATCAGCAGCCGTGCGGCTCCTTGGCTCAGCGGTCGGCCCGCCAGATAAGCGGGAAGGCGCAGATCGAAGTGGTAGGTGCCCTGGTGATCGGTTTTGCCCTCCACGGAAGCAGCCTCAAATGTCGTGACATCCATCCCCATGGCTTTCAGCGAAATTTCGGCGCCATCCAGTGGCTTCCCAAAAAAGTAATTTGCACGCACCGTGCCCGTAACGTGATCGCCGGGGCGGTATCCATGCTTTTTCTTGTCATCCTTCGAAGTGAAGTCCAGCTCCACTTTGAATTTGGGCAGCACATAGTTCTGCACCGTCAGCGCAATCTCCGCTGTGTTCGCTCTATCGCCGCCGGGCTCTCCAAGCAACCCGCGCAGGTGGTAGGTGCCCAGATTCACCTCGCTGGCCAGTTGAAATTCCGCCGAAGCAATTCCAAACTCGTCGGTACGTGTCGCCTTCTTGAACACTTTGTTGCCGCGGGAATCTTCCACCTCGAACGTCAAATCGCGATTACCGACTGCTTCGTGGTTGGCGCGGTCCAACGCCAGGGCGCGGATGTGCACGAGCTGGCCGGGTTGGTAGATGGGCTTTTCCGTCGTGAGCAGGATGCCCACTTTGTCCTGCAGCCGGATCGCTTGCGTGAATTCCGTCGATCCGATCGAGGTATCCACAACGTAGTGCAATTCGCAGTTGCCGGTGAGTCCTTTGGGAAACTGAAACTGTGCTTCCGTTGTGCTTCTGTGGTTCAACTGTCCGGTAAATAGCGTGCTCCTCCGCTGCCCCGGCGCAAGCAAGTCCACCCTCACGGAGCTTCGTCCAGGGATCGCTTCATTCTGCGAATCCGTCACAATGACGCGCACCGCCGCTGGGCTTCCCGACAAATACGATTGCTGCCCTAAGATACGCAGGACGGGCATGCGCAGGATCTCTGCGATGGATTCCGTATTTTGTATGTCCGCATACCGGTTATCGTCATACACAAAGCGGTACCGCAGCCGGTGCCACACCAACTCGTCCAGTGGCGGGGCTTTCTCGAGCTTCATTTCTTCCTTCCACTGCGACGATCCCGGCGCCACTTCCGAAGATTTCTCGCTTTTCCCAAGTACCTGGTCTTCCGGGTCCAACACTTCTATCGTCAGCCGGCCCGTTCCGGCATGCGCTGCGTGATAGGGAATCGTCAGCCGCAATACGCCGCGCGAGTAGGTCGCCACCCCCGCCGTTCCATTGGCTCCGAGAAACGGCTGCACCAGCAGCAACACGGACACCGCAAGCAGAAGGGCTATGGCATAAAAGCAGATTCGGTCCGGAGTTTGGCTCCCAAAGGGGTTTTCCATGGTATCGCTCCCTGAACGCTTGGCATCAGCGCGGCTGCGGTATGTTGGCGCTCGAAGTTAGAACGACAGCCCTGGCGCCTCTTGCATGAAAGCTTTCGGTGTGGGGGGACCTTCCTTCCTTTCCATGGACACCGGCTCCGGAAATTTGGTGCCCGCCAGTTTCGGGAGAATCAGGATTCTGGAGTGACCGATGGATCGGGTATCTTCGGGATGGACCGTCCGAGCGAAGTGGGGCTGGAGGGCTTCAGTCGAGGATCGGAATTGCCGAAGAGCGTAGTGACCGCGCCTTTGGACGCCAAATACCGCTCGCGAACCGTAGTGGCAAATGCGGAAAACGCCCGGGAAACTCCCGTGCCGCGGAGGTGCCCGGAAACCTCTCGGGAGCGGTTTACTCTGCCTACGCCAGTCGAACTACCGGGCTCTCCACAAGGAGGACGACAAACAGGATGAGTCGTGATTACCGGAAGGGAACTCTATGCTCGATTCTAAGCTCCAGCGTTAGAAGAGTTTCTCGTTAAAATAGTCGGAACTTAGGACATTTCTTGTCGCGTTTCCCCGCGCCGGAGAAAAAAGGCCATTAATCCGGCGATCATCCCTCCGACGATAACGACGCCTTCCCAAACAAGCCCCGCGGCAAGAACGAGGTGCGCGGGTGCCCCGAATGGGGACAGTAACCCCACCATGGCCGCCTCTCTTACCCCTATTCCTCCCTGCGTCAACGGCAGCAGCGCTGCCACCTTTGCCAGTGGCCACGCGAAGAACCAAACGCGCAACGGTAAATAAAGTCCGCAGGATATCGCCAGCCATGCCGTCAGCAGCAGAAACGCGGACTGAATGGCCGTGCCCATAACCCAGCCAACGAACAGGATGTACGGCCTGCGCCAACCCGCCCGCAGTGCATGCCGCAAGCGGGCCAGCCTCCGCCGAAAACGCATCGAACGCCCGCCCAACAACGGGTGGTACAGCAATCGAAGCAGCAGCAGGGCAACCAGGAAAACGCCCACGAAAACAAAAACACGCTTGCGCATTTCAGGGGTAAGCGATCGGTGCAAAGCGCTTGGCAGCAGAATAATTCCCAAAAGCAGCAGCCCGGCTTGGGCGCACATATCCAGAAACCGGTCCACCAAATTCCCGGCCAGCACTGCCGCAGGGTTCGGGCTTCGTTGAAGTCCCAAGGCCAGCCGCACAACATCCCCGCCAATAATCGACGGCAGAAAAAGTGTCGCGAACAACCCACCGGTATAACACTGGGCACAGGTGACATAGTCGAGCTGTCCGCCCGACGCGTTCACCACCATTCGCCACTTGGCAATTCCAACCACATGGGCCAGCAAATAACCCACGAGGACGGCCACAAAACGCGTTGGCGGAACACGCCGTAGCGCTTCACCCAGAAGGTGCAGCGGCAGAAAATGGATCAGGGTTCCGAGGACCAGCAGGGCGGCAATCCAGCGCAGCGCAATCACCATCCAGCCGCGCGAGCGCTTCTCCGCCTGATGAGGACCAATCATCCCAAACCGTGGCTCGGCCTAACTTCCAAAGATCTCATTGATTTTCTCTGCCAACTGAAAATCCAGGTTGCTGATGCCCTGGACGCTGTGGGTGTTCAGGTCGATCACCACCTTGTTCCAGACGTTGGCCCATTCCGGGTGGTGGTTCATCCACTCGGCCACCAGGGCCACTTGCGTCATTTTCCCGAAGGCGGTCACGAAGTCCTTGCACTCAAAATTCTTGTGCAATTTCCCGTTCACAAGACTCCAGCCTTTGACTGTGTGAAGGTACTTCTGAACGTCCGCATCGCTCAATTTTTCGGCACGCATCAAGTTCCTCCCGCCGCCTCGGCCGCGGCAGCCCCCATTATGCGTTGCGAACGCGGATGCGGCAAGAAATTGGCATGGCCTAGGCGAACAATTGCCTGCTTTCGCGAAATCCAGTACGCTTAATAGTTCGCTCCCAGCGAAATTCCGCGCTGTGTGCTCTCTACAGATAGAGGATCGGAGACAGCCGTGAAAAAGAAAATTCGTGCCATTCAATACGGGATCGGGCCCATTGGTGCCTCGATCATCAAATTGCTCAAGGAAAAGGAATCTGTCGACATCGTTGGCGCCATCGATTCGGATCCCGCCAAAATCGGCAGGGACCTCGCCGAAGTGGTTGGCGCTTCCGACGGACCGTGGGGAATCAAAGTTTCGGGCGACGCCAGGGGGGTTCTCGATCAATCCGCCGATATCGTCATGCACACCACCTCCTCCTCTCTGCCCAAAGTGATGGACCAGCTCCTCGCCTGCCTCGACGTCGGTTCCTGCGTCGTCTCCACCTGCGAAGAGCTTTCCTATCCCTATCGCACTCACCCCGAACTAGCTGCCAAGCTCGACAAGGCCGCGAAGGAATCCGGGGTCGCCCTGGTGGGCACGGGCGTGAACCCGGGCTTTGTGATGGACAAGCTGGTGGTCACCCTCGCCGCCGTCTCTCAACGCATTGAGCACGCAAAAGCGTTGCGCATTGTGGACGCCTCCAAGCGCCGCCTTCCTCTCCAAAAGAAGATCGGCGCGGGTCTGACCGTCGAAGAATTTCGCGCCAAAGTAAAAGAGGGAATTATCAAACACGTGGGATTGCCGGAGTCGGTAGCAATGGTCGCGGACAGCCTGGGTCTACGCGTCGATGAAATTACGGAAACAATCGAGCCCAAAGTCGCCACCGAGCGCGTGCAAACCGAATTCCTCACCGTCGAGCCCGGCCAGGCGGCCGGTGTCCACCAGATTGCTCGTGGACTCTCCGAAGGCAAGGAGATGATCTACATGGAGCTGCAAATGTACGTCGGTGCCAAGGATCCCGCGGACACCATCGAGCTCAAAGGTCATCCCCATATCAGCCTGGTCATCCCCGGCGGCTCTCACGGCGACATCGCCACCGCTTCGGTAGCCGTAAATTCCATTCCGGCCATTCTCGAAGCCCAATCGGGCCTTCGCACGTCCCGGGATCTGCCGATCGGCTTCTTTCCTGCTAAACCCCTGAAGTAAGCGCGGCTTACTTCTTCCAAAACTTAACCACGGCGGAGTAGTCCAGGTCCTCTTTGGCTTGGCCTTTGACGTAGTTGTAGACTTCCCGCGCCGCCGCAGTCGTCGGAACTGCCACGCCCAATTGATTGGCAAGGTCAAGTGCCAGGCCAAGGTCCTTGTGCATCAGCCGCAGCGGAAAACTTGGTTTGAAATCTCCCTTGAGCATCAACGGCGTCTTCAGATCCAGCAGCCCGGAACGCGCCATGCTGGCCTGCAGCACTTCGAAGAGTTGTTCACCCTTCAACCCCGCCTTGGTGACCAAACCAATCGCCTCCGCCACCGCTCCGACCTGCAAAGCCAAAATGGCGTTCATCGCCAGCTTTATGGTTTGCCCCGCTCCATTTGGCCCCAGATGAAATATCTTCTTCCCCATCACGCCCAACACCGGCTCGACTTCCTTTAACGTCTCGGCCTCCCCGCCGATCATGAACACCAGGTTTCCCTCGCGAGCTCCCCAGTCGCCTCCCGTCACCGGTGCATCCAGAAAGCCAACCCCACGCTCCTTGCACGCCACCGCTATTTTGTTCACCAGCGCCGGCGAAACCGTACTCGAATCGATATACGTGCTTCCCGCCTTCAATCCGCCGAGCGCGCCATCTTCTTTGCCGTCATGGCCCCACAGCACCGCTTCGAGCGCCGGTGGGTCGCTCACCATCGTCAATAGCACATCGCTCGCTGCCGCCACTTCTCTCGGCGTCTTCGCCAGCACCGCGCCCGCCGCCAGCAGTTCCTCCGCTCGCGCGGGAGTTCGATTCCAAACCGTCAGCGCGTGTCCCGCCTTCAGCAGATTCATTCCCATGGGTCGGCCCATCAGACCCAAGCCAATCAATCCTATTTTTCGTGGAACTCTGGCGGTGCTCACAGACGTCCTCCTGGCGCGCAGAATCTCTGCTCGTTCGATGCTTCCGTCCGAAATAAGTGTAGCTGATTCCTGCAGGAATGGCGGATCAGTCTCGTCCGTTCAAGCGGTCTTGGATCTTTGTGGAAAGGGGAGAACCGACGAAGCGCCGCTCGGAGATTCCCCCGCAGCCGCAGCAGCAGCCTTGGGCACGTCTTGGTCCTGCAAGTCCCTGGATTTTTCGCCGCCTTCTCTTTCCAATTCGGCTGCGGCTTCGATACGATAAATATACGGGTAGGGAATTTCCCACCGGAAGTATTTTCGTACGCCGCGCTGCTCTACATGTTGTTCAAGGAAGATGGAGCGCCCGGAATCCGCCGAAAAGGTTCCAGAGGCGGTCAGAAGAATTTCCCCGACACGATACCTCACCGTCACTCTGCATCCTAAAAATTGGGAATACGCTGCCACCGTTTCCAGTTTCAAAGGGGGTGACAAGGAGGTCAATAGTACCGACGGGCTGTTACTTGTGGGTTTGTGGAAAATGACCTGCTGGCGCCTTCGGCTGCACCACCAAGTCGGAAAGATAATAAAGTGTCAGCGCCGAAGCAACTCCGTACGCCAGTATCGCTCCGATCATCGGTAGCAGCCATCTCCCGGTTGCGCTGCTGTCGAACACCACGTGTGCCGCCACGAATCCAGCCGCCAACCCGAGGACCGCGCTGAACACGCGGCTCGGTCGCGAAAGCTCGAGCGGCGTGCGGCACGAGGGACAGAGCAACTCCTCTCCCCGCGTGAGCACAAGCGTACGCGGCACTTTCGCAAAGCAAAGCGGGCACGCTCGATTCCACATTGTTGCTGTCCTCTTTTCCCGGTAAACCTAGCGCGAGAAGTCGGCAAGCACGGCTTCCGCCGCGCGGCGCCCGCTTACCATTGCGCCATGTATCGAAGCATTGTCCCGATGGTCCCCGCAAACATACACTCCCGGCCGAACCCGTACCGGACGTTGCGGCGGCTCGAGAGCACCCGGAAATTGCTGCGGCTGCGCGTGTGTGAGGTAGTAGCCGCGCAGGAACTGCCATGTGCTGGCGACGTTGCCAAACCAGTTCTTCATCTGCGCGATGATGAACCCGCTCAACTGTACATCCGTCAGCTTGTGCGTGCCCAGCACCGACGTCGAGACCAGATGCTTGCCAGTCGGCGCGTATGACGGCGCGACCTCCGAAACGACCGCAAAGTTGTTCACCGGCCCGGCGCCATCGCCATTCAGGAACAGCAAAGGCTCCTCCACCGGCGGCTCCTCCACCGCATAATAAAAACACGTGACGCTCCGCGAGGCAGGCTCTACTTCTCCGATCAATCGCGCTGCCGAAGGGCCCTCGGCGGCCACCACAATTGCGCGAGCTCGCAGCACCTCTCCGTCCACCAGTTTTAACTCGTTCTCGTGCAGCTCCTCAACCCGTGTGTTCAGGCGCACCGCGTCCGCAGGAAACTTCTCCGCAAGCTGCGCGGGAATCGCTCCCATCCCGCGCGACGGTAGCACCACATCCCCTTCTGAGATCATTTTGAACACGAATTCGTACATGCGGCTGGAGGACTTCAACTCGCCGTCCAGCAGGATTCCTCCGAGGAAGGGCCGGAAAAAACGGTGAATCATTTGCTGGGAAAACCGTGCAGCTTCTAGCGCTTCCTTCGTCGAACGATCTGGGCCCGCAAAAATCTCTTCAATCGAAGAATTGCGCAACCGGTTTCGCAATCGTGCGATGCGTAGCTTGTCGCCCAGCGTCCCGAACTCGGACCGCAACACCTCCCTCCAGGCCCCGGGAGTGCGCCACGGGTCGATAAGTTTGTTCATGCGACCCGCATACCAGGAGATGGCTCCCGGCGAGAAGGCCTTCAGATTGAGTCGCGCATAATCCAGCACTCTCCTGGCTTCGGGATACGCGGTCAGTAGCACTTCGAAGCCGCGATCGAGCAGAAATCCATCCACTTCGTCCGTGCGCACTCGGCCGCCAATCCCGTCCGAGGCCTCAAGAATCTGAAAGCTGACAGCCTTATCCTGCAATGCGCGCGCACAGCAGAGGCCCGCGAGGCCTCCGCCGACAATCAGCACATCTGGACTGGTCGACATTCGACGGATTTCCCCAAACTGTTCTTAGTGAATCCCCAAGTTCTGTAGGTCAATTCCCTATCCTGCTGCATTCGGGCAATCCAGCGCAAGTCCACCGTTCAGGCCCTGGCCTGCGAGGGATCACGCTGTCGCCATTGCCAGGCAGTCGGGCCGGTCGGACACCAGCGCATGCCCATAGGACTTGCGAATCTGCCCTTCGACCAACAGAAATACCCCCGGCCTACGTTGCACGTCCCCGGCGGGTAAGCCCGCCCCGTGGCTTTCGAGCCATGCCATCGGCATTCGCACGATGCTTTCGTAATTGCTGTATTGAGGTGAGCGCGCTCGCTTGTACTTCCCACCGAGTAGCCTTCCGAGCCAGCCCACCGGAAATTCGTACTCCACACGGTCTTCCAACCAGCCGCCTCGTTGGTCAAAAGCCGAACCCCGCCTGTCCCCCATCCTCGGCGCCGTATTTCCGAAGATAACCTTTCACCGAAACTTTCCGAGCCGTATTCTCCGAACTCATATAGCGAATCGTGCCGAAAACCGGCCTTTCCGGCCCCCACGGCCGGTCATATCGCCCTAAGACCCAAAATATCCCGCTATAGGAGTTGGGGTTCCGTCCGTCCAGCGCGTACTTGTTATTGAGGTGAATCATAGTCTTAGCGGCTTCCTGCGGTGTCCGCGACCATTCCAGAATCTTTTTTCCCCACAACATCCGCAGATAATTGTGAATCCTTCCCTCGCGGAGGAGTTGCCTCTGCGCCGCATTCCACAGCGCGTCGTGAGTTCTCCCTGTTTCAAATTCTTCCAGGCTGTAGACGTGTTCGCGTTCATCCTTGGTGTGTTCTTCGAGAGTCTTCTGCACCCACGCGGGCAGTGATTCGTACCGATCGAAGTCCTCGCGGTGCGATGCGAAGTTGTATCCCACTTCCCTCCAGGTGATCAGCTCATCCAAGAAGCTTTCCGCCGTCGTGCTCATGTTCCACCAGCCTTCTCGGCTGCCGTTTAACCGCACCGCCAGCCTTTCCGGTTTCCATTTCTCGCGCTTTACCAGCTCTGCAAAAACTTCGTGCACTGAAAGATGTCCGAAGTGCAGGTAGGGCGAAAATCCGCTGGCCACGTCCAGCTCAGGCTCGTTCCGGTGTTCCGCGTACAGCGGAAATCTCTGCTCAAAAAATTCACGCCCATGTGCCCGTGCCGCTTCCTGCCCGCCTTGAAGCGCTACGGGCCTCACCGCATGATCGATGGGCAGCAGCGCGAGAGAATCGTTCTCTCCTCGAAGAAGGTCCCCGGAAGCCATTGGCCATTTCGCCAATGTTTTCTTCGAAGGCTCTGGAGCGCCCGGTAAGTTTGCTTTCCCTAGTGGGTCAGGATGGGGGAATTCCGCAAGATGTTTTGGCAGTTCTTTTTGCAAGTATCGGCGAAAATCAAAGGCGCGTTGCGCCACCCGTTCTGTCGCGCGAAGTGGCAGCAGGCCATTGGAATCGACTGCTTCGAGCGAGACGGTCACCTGTTTTGCAGCGCTCGCCACCATTCTCGGCAGGAAAAAACTCGGAAAATCGTCTGTCACTACAACGCATGCGTTTTCCGCCAACGCCGCAAGCAGTCCCTTTCCTGCGCCCGGCGTAGGCTCAACGTAGGGGAAATAGAGCACCCCGTGCGATTTGCAATACCTCGCATTGTCGGCCATCCCGTCCAAAACAAACCGATGTAGCCTATCGCTCGCCCACGAATAACCCACGCGCAGCGCCTCGAAAATCACCAGCGGCTTGCTGAACATCCGGCAATGTTCCAAAGCGCGGTCGAGTGCGAAGTTATACTGCAACCGGCGGCTCGCAATCATCCAGTACAGAACGTATCGGCCTCCTTCTCGCAGCGGCTTCTCGTTATTCTTACGAATTCGAATAGCGGGAACAGGGCTCACCGTGTTGTCTCTGCCTCCGCAGCAGGATCGCTCGCAAATGGTCTGCACATTTTGCTCAAATTCTCGTCTTTGCCTTGACTTTTCCTGCTGTCACGATAAAGTCTGCCAGCGACTCACACATCCGCTTGGACAGGAAATGGATCATGCGCACAAAAATCCTCTTCGTTCTTCTCTTTGTTGCAATTTTCGGGGCGCGAGGTTATGCACAAGGACAAAAACCCTCCGACAAGACTTACGTTCTGAAGGCGGCTGCTCTGTTCGATGGCAAGAGCGACACCTTGGTTACTCCCGGCCTGGTCGTCGTCACCGCGGGCCGCATCGCTGGGGTCGGCCCTGGCATCACCATCCCCGCCGGTTCCGAGGTCATCGATCTGGGCGACGCCACCATTCTCCCCGGCTTCCTGGATGCCCACACGCATCTGACCTTTCCCTATTCCGACGACTACGATAAGGAAGAACTGGAAAACCTGCAAAAAACAGTCGCCGAACGCGCTCTCGATGCCAGCGTCAACGCGCGCGTTACTCTCCTCGCCGGTTTCACCACCGTCCGCGACGTTGGTTCCGCCGATTACCTCGACGTCGGACTCCGCAATGCCATTGCTCATGGGGTCGTCCCTGGTCCCCGAATGCTGGTCACCGTTCATGCCCTCGGTTCCACCGGCGGACACTGTGATTATCAGGGCGGTTTCCGCCAAGGAATCTTCGGTCATGAGGCCGGACCGCTGGACGGCGTCATCAACGGCCCGGTCGAGGCCCGCTACGCTGTGCGTCTCGACCACAAATACGGTGCGGACATGATTAAAGTCTGCGCCTCCGGCGGCGTGCTCTCCCCGACCGACGATGTCGACACCCCACAACTCACTCAGGAAGAGTTAAACGCCATCGTGGAGGAAGCCCATTCGCTGCACAGAAAAACCGCCGCGCATGCCCACGGTGCGGAAGCCGCCAAGCGCGCCATCCGCGCCGGCATCGATTCGATCGAGCACGGTAGTTTCATGGACGAGGAAGACCTGGACATGATGAAGCAGCGCGGCACGTACTTTGTCCCCACACTGATGGCTGCTCAGGGTCTCCAGGAAAAATTTGATCGCAACATCTATATGCCACCGGCCATCGCGGCCAAGGCGCACTTAGCACTCAATGCCATGCACGGCACATTCCAGCGCGCACTCGCCAAAGGCGTGAACATCGGTCTCGGCACTGACGCGGGCGTCTATCCTCACGGCCGCAACGCGGAGGAATTCCATCAGATGGTGGACCTGGGCATGAAGCCCGCCGCTGCACTGAAGGCAGGTACTTCCGCCGATGCGGAGCTGCTCGGCATCGCCGATCAAGTGGGCACACTCGAACCCCACAAACTTGCTGACATCGTCGCCGTGCCCGGCAATCCTCTCCAGAACATTCGGCAGACCGAACACGTTTTCTTCGTCATGAAAGAGGGCGTAATCTATAAAAACGAGAAACCCGCACCCGCTCATTGATCGCTCGGAGGTGTTCTCATGACCGAAGTAACGCGAACAATCTCCGCCGCATTCACAAGCGAATACCGCTTGCGCGTCGCGGACCTCCACAAATGGGTCGATCCGCTCTCCGAAGAGCAGTTCTGGCGCAATCCCTATTCCTATGGCAACAGTATCGGCCACCTGGTGCTGCACCTCACCGGCAATCTCAACTACTACATTGGCGCTCGCATTGCCGGCACCGGGTTCGTCCGCAACCGCGATCTCGAATTCACGGAAACGGGCCGCCCCCGGAAAGCCGAAGTCCTTCGCAGCCTCGACAACACCGTCGCCATGGTCATGGCCACGATTGAACTTCAATCCGAATCCGATTGGACCTTGCCCTATTCCGCCGAACGTGAGCCCGACGCCACCGATCGTTTTAGCGCTGTTCTCCGATGCACAACGCACTTCTACCATCACATTGGACAGATCAACTATTTGTCCCGGGAACTTGCGAAAACCTGAGAATCACGACTCCAGCTTGAACCGCGTCGACGCCAACCGGTACATTCTCCGCCACAGCACTCGATTGATGAGCACCACGATGGTGGCCATAATCAGCGTCGCTGCCAGCAATACATTAAAGTGCCCCGCATCGCTGGCCCGGCTGATCGTGCTTCCCAGTCCGGGTGCTTCGACCACTCTCCCCTGAAAATGAAAGTATTCCGCGATGATGCTGGCGTTCCACGCTCCGCCGGAAGCCGTCACCAATCCGGTTACCAGGTAGGGAAAAATCCCGGGCAGAATCAGCCGCCGCCACCGGTCCAATTGGCTGAACCGGAATACTTTCGCCGCTTCCTTTAAATCCGTGGGAATGGCCATGGCCCCCGCAACCACGTTGAACAGGATGTACCACTGCGTCCCCAGCAGCATCAGCGCCATCGCCGCGATTTCCACTCCGCCGCGCATCCGGATCAGCACCAATAACAAGACCGGAAACAATGCCGTCGCCGGAATCGAAGCCGCCAATTGCACCAGTGGCTGCATCAATCGCGCAAATCGTGGGCTGAACCCGATGGCCACTCCCACCGGAATGGTCCACAACGCGCCAAGGATCAGCGCCAGGTTCACGCGCAGGAATGTCAGTGCCGCGCTGCGCAGGAGCATCAAGTATTCGGCTCGGTTCAGCGTGGCGAGTTCGCCCACGGCTCGGTAAATTTCATAAACCAAAAATGCCCCGCCCACCACGGCAATCAACCAGCCCAGCCAGCGCCGTGGCTGTTTGGTCTGTGCAGAGGCAAAGGTCGCAGCCGCTCGCTTTGCTCCGCTGGCAAACTGGATGGTCAGCCAATCCACGACGGGGTGCAGCAAGCGCCGGTAACCGCGAATCAGGAACGATTCTCTGCGAATAAAATTCAGGATTGAATTCTCCGCCGTGCTGCTGCTTTCCACCTGTTCAAATTTGAATTTGTCCGCCCACGCAATCACCGGCCGCCAGATCAATTGATCCATCAGCACAATCACCGCGACCATCATCGCCAGTCCCCAAAGCATGGCCCTGGTATTTCCGTTGCTCGCCGCGGTCTGCAGAAATGAGCCCAATCCGGGCAACCGAAAGTCTTTGTCTCCCAAAACGAACATCTCGCACGCCATCAGAAAGAACCACCCGCCCGCTACCGACATCATCGAATTCCACACTAGCCCGATTGTGGAAAACGGCAGGTCCAATTCCAGAAATCGTTGCCACCGGCTGAACCGGTAAATAATCGCCGCCTCGCGCAAATCGCGCGGAATGGTCTTCAGCGACGAATAGAAACTGAAGGCAATATTCCACACCTGCCCGGTAAAGATCAGGATGATCGAACCCAGTTCTACTCCAAATTGTCGATTGGGGAACAACGACACCATGGCCAGCATCACCGCCGGAAGAAAACTCAGCACAGGAATCGATTGCAGAATATCCAGGAGCGGAATCAGCACGATTTCGGCGCGTTTGGATTTCGCCGCGACATACCCGTAAACCAGCGCAAAGATCAGACTGATCCCATAAGCGATCAGGATGCGCACCAGCGAATACAGCGCGTAAGCCCACAAACTTCGCGGATCTTGCGAGATCTCCGCTTCCACTCGTACCGGGCCGAGCCACGAGCGCCCAATCGAGTACACCCCGAAAATCACCCCGATTACGGCGAGGAATACTCCAATGTCAATCAGGAACGCGAAACCCCAGCGCGATCCAATCGGCCGGTTCGCTGCCGGCGGTATCGGTCCTTGTTGTTGGGACAACGGGAGAGGAGAGGGCACGGGAAGTTTAGGTTTCCGTTAACGTTAATTTCCCGCTGGCGGCATCGTAATCGAATATCTCCGCGTAACGGCCCCATTGGATCGCGGTTTCCAGTTGGCGGCGCGCTTCGTCTTCGCTGAAATGTTCATCCAGCAAGTCCTGGAAAAATTCCGCCGGCAGCGTGCGATCCGCTTTGGCCTTCAGTGACTGTTCCATCTGCCGCAGCAGCGGAACATGTGTGAGCGTCGCTTTCCGGAAAATGGCTTTGCGATCCTGGATGTCCCCTTGCGCGAACGCCTGTCCATCGGCGGTGATGATCGCATCTCCCTCTTCGAGTTTCAGCATGCCAAGCAGCACCGCTGTATCCACGCTAGGCAGTAGCGCGTCCACTTCCAGGCTCAGCTCATCTGCAAGCACGTGCAAATCCGCGCGCCCACCCTGGTCCACCAGTATTTCCAGCAGCCCTGCCAGCCCGCCTGGCCGGGTGTGCGGTAGCATGATCTGCGTCTTTCGACCCGTTCCTTCCGTCCCTTGCAAACCGCTGGCGGTATGTCCGGCGTGGTCCTGTCGCGTCAACGCCCGGTAAATCAAATCCACCAGCTCCACAAATTGCGGCTCCTTGCGATCCCGCGGGTGCGCCAGGTTTACATTGAATTCCGCATGGATGTGTGCTGGATTCCTTCCCAGTACAATGATGCGGTCGGCCAGGATCACCGCCTCTTCAATGTTGTGGGTCACAATAAAGATTGCGCGCGTCGGTATTTTCTTCCCTTGCCAAAGCTCCAGCAGCTCCCCGCGCAACGTTTCCGCCGTCAGCACATCGAGCGCGGAGAACGGTTCGTCCATGAACAGTACTTCCGGCTCCACCACCAGTGCCCGTGCCACGCCCACCCGCTGTTTCATTCCACCGGAAAGTTCTTTCGGATAAGCGGACTCAAACCCGTCCAGCCCCACCGCATCGATGATGCGCAACGCCCGCTTGTGCCGTTCGACCTCAGGTAGCCCTCGCGCTTCGAGCGGCGCTTCCACGTTTTCGATCACCGTTAGCCACGGGAACAGCGCAAAACTCTGGAACACGATCGATACGTTTGGCGTTTCCTCCTTCACCGGTTGTCCGTGCCAGTAAACGCTCCCGCCCGACGCCGGCGATAGCCCCGTCAGCATCCGCAGCATCGTGGATTTGCCGCAGCCAGACGGGCCGAGGAGTGCAATAATCTGTCCGGGATAGATGGCAATATCGGTCGGAGATATCACCTGAATACGATTTCCATCCGGTTGCGGGTAGAATTTCTCGAGCTTGCGCGCTTCAATGATGGGCTCGACCGCCGAACTTGTTGTGGTTGCGCTCATGAGTGCCCGTATTATCGCTCAATTTTCACCCCACGAGAGCGTATTCGAGGAGATTCGTCGCAACCCGCTTTCTCTGGTTACAATTTTGTGAACACTTGATGACAGCTCCGCGTTCATCGCCCGCCATGCTCCCTTCCCGGCGCCTCCCAGACTGGCTCCTGCCTCTCGGTCTCTCCCTCTTTCTTTCCGTTCTTCTCCTTCTTCCCTTTTTCTGGCTAGGCACCGCTTCCGGCCACGACTTTGAGTTTCATGCCGCCAACTGGTTCGACGCCGCCTCCCAATGGAAGGAAGGCATCCTCTATCCGCGCTGGACGGCCTGGACCAACTACCAATTCGGAGAGCCGCGCTTCATTTTTTATCCTCCGCTTTCCTGGATGCTTGGCGCCGCGCTGACGCTTCTGGTTCCCGATCCCGCCGTCCCCATTCTCTACCTCGTTCTGGTTCAAACCCTCGCCGGGCTTTCTGCTTACTTTCTTCTCCGAAACCTGGTCACTCCGCGCGCCGCCATTCTCGGTGCAGCCTGCTACGTCATCAATCCCAATGCGCTTCTGATCACCTACATTCGCAGCGATTTCGCGGAGCAGTTGGCCTGCGCCCTATTTCCTTTGCTTCTCTTGGCCGCACTCCGCCTTTGCGGCTTTCTCGACGATTCCGCTCCGAAGCCTTCCTCCCTGGCTCTCTTTGCCATTCCCTTTGCGGCGGTCTGGCTTTCGAATGCGCCCGCTGGCGTCATCGCAAGCTATTCGCTGACCTTACTGTTCGCCTGGGCTGGCTTTTCCGAACGTTCCTGGCGTCCGCTCTCGCGCGGAGCGGCCGGGCTGATGCTCGGCCTTGGCCTGGCCTCCTTTTATCTTCTGCCCGCCGCCTACGAACAGCGTTGGGTGAACATCGCTCAGGCGCTTTCAAGCGGTCTGCTTCCCTCTCAGAACTTCCTGTTCACAACCATCGCGGATCCGGAGCATACCTGGTTCAATTGGATCGCTTCCATTTGCGCTCTTTCTTTGATTCTTCTTCTGGGACTCGCCGCCCTCGCCTCTCGCCGCTTCTCGAGCGCTGACAACTCCACCTCCCTCGCTCGCAAGGCTTCCCTCGGCCTCTTGTTGCTAGGTGCTGCCGCCACACTGCTCACCCTGCGCCTTACTCTTCCGCTCTGGAATTACCTCCCGAAGTTGCGCTACGTGCAGTTCCCTTGGCGTTGGATGTCCGTGATCGCCCTGATAGCGATCTGCTTCCTCGCCTGGGCCATGGAGAAACGTCGTGGGTGGCTATGGTTCCCGGCCCTTTTTCTCCTGACCGTTCCGCTGGCCTATTTTCAGGTGCAAAACACCTGGTGGGATGAGGATGAAATGCCCACCATGCACGACGCGGTCGTCAACGGTAACGGCTTCGATGGCACCGATGAGTATGACCCGCTCGGTGACGATCATCTTGATTTGCCGAAGGACGCACCGCCCGTCAAAATTCTCCCGCTCGATCCCAACGATCCCACCACGCCACAAGCCCAAATCCAGGTTCAACGCTGGGCCACCGAGCATAAGGATCTTCGCGTTGAGTCTCAATCAAGAGCGCGCGTTGCCCTGCGCGTTTTGAACTATCCCGCCTGGCGCGTTCAGCGCAACGGCAAACCGATTTCGCCGGAGCGGATGGACGATTTCAACCAGATGGTGATCCCGGTCGAGGCGGGCACTTCCGAAATTCGCGCTGACTTCATGCGCACGCCAGACCGCACGGTGGGCGGCGCCATCTCCGCCGCGAGTTCTCTATTTGCAGTGCTCTTGCTCTGGCTTGGCCGGATGCGCACGAACAAGGAGAACTGAGCGCAGCGCTCGAGGGCTTTCGCGATCTTACGTTTGACGGTTAGGCCGGCCCGAGCCACCGGTCATCCTGAGGAGCGCTCCTGCGGCGCGACCAAGGATCTCAAGGTCAGCACCCCGCACAAACCTTCCGTTGAGCCCGCCCCGTGGCCCTTCTTCGGCTCGTTCGGTCGCCAGATTCAGCGTCGGTCAATCGACGGATGACGGATATCCAGTCCCTGCACAATATAAATCACGTCTTCGGCAATATTGGTGGCGTGATCGCCAATGCGCTCCAGGTTCTTTGCCACCAGGATCAATTCAAAGGCAGGAAACACCAGGCTGGAGTCACCCATCATATAGGTAAGCAGTTCCCGGAAAATCTGGTCGCGGTAATGGTCCACCTGATCATCGCTGGCCATCACTTTTTGTGCCAGCTCCACATCGCGGCGAACCACGGCATTCAGCGCGTTTCGCACCTGCTCTTCCACAAGCTCGGTCATGCGGGGAAGGTCCACATAAGGCTTCACCCGCGGATGACGCAAAATTCGCAGCGCACCCTGCGCCACGTTCACCGCTTGGTCGCCAATCCGCTCGAGGTCGTTGTTGATCCGCGATACCGCCAGCACAAACCGAAGGTCCACGGCCATCAGCTGATGCAGCGCCAGCAACTGCACCACGCGGTCATCGATCTCGAGCTGCAGCTCATTGATCGCGTCCTCTTCATCCAACACGCGCTTGGCCAACTGCTCATCGGAATCGAGCACCGCATGGACGGCCTGATGGACGGCCCGCTCCGCCAGACTGCCCATCCAAAGCAGCCGCTCCTTCAGCTCGTTTAGGTCTTTCTCGAAGTGACGTTCCATGAATGCCTTCCCATTCGCATCTTAGCTGCCGCCCAGGGTCAAGGAAACAAAAATTGACACTCACTCATCCGAAACGGCCGGTAATGTACGCTTCCGTTCGCGGATCGCTCGGTGTCGTGAAGAGTTGTGGAGTTGGGCTGAACTCGATCATCTGGCCCGTCAGCACAAACGCCGTAAAATCACTCACACGCGCGGCTTGCTGCATATTGTGTGTGACGATGGCCAGTGTCGTGAGGTTTTTCAGTTCCACCAACAGTTCCTCAATTTTCGCCGTGCTGATCGGATCGAGTGCCGAACAGGGCTCATCCAGCAGGAGCACTTCCGGCTCCACCGCAAGTGCACGCGCAATACACAACCGCTGTTGCTGGCCGCCGGAGAGTTCATAGGCCGATTTATGCAGGTGATCTTTCACTTCCTCCCACAAGGCCGCATTTCTCAGGCTCTTTTCCACCACCTCCGCGATCGGTCCCTTGAATCCGTTGATCCTCGGGCCATAGGCCACATTTTCAAAGATGGACTTGGGAAACGGATTCGGCCGCTGGAACACCATTCCAACGCGCCGTCGCAGCGAGGTCACGTCCTGCGCCAGGATATTCTGCTGGTCCAGAAGGACTTCCCCCTCCAACCGCGAAGTCGCCACCGTCTCGTGCATGCGGTTCAGAATCCGTAACAGCGTGGACTTGCCGCAACCCGATGGACCGATCAAGGCGGTAATCCGTTTGTCGGCGATCCCCATATTAATATCAAACAGAATCTGTTTGCTGCCGTAGAAGAAATTGAGCTGGGAGATCTTCATGCGCATCGGCATGGACGCCGCGGTTTCCTTGGTCGCCGCGGTCGTCGAGCTCACGTTCACCGAAATCCCCTGATTGGACGACGCTTGCATCTCTATTACCTCGGCACCGCTATGCCCCGCGACAGGATCGTCCGCGCCAGTATGTTGATGATCAGAATCAACCCGAGCAGTACCAGCCCCGCCGCCCACGCCTGCCGGTGCAAATCCTCGTACGGCGACAGCGCGTAGTTGTAGATCATCACCGGCAAGGAAGCCGTCGGCTGGCCCCACCCCCGGCTCCAGTATTGGTTTCCCAGCGCTGTGAATAGCAACGGCGCGGTCTCGCCCGCCACCCGCGCTAGCGCCAGCAGTATCGCGGTGAGAATTCCGCGATAGGCCGCCGGCACGATAACTGTCGATATAGTTTTCCATTTACTTGCTCCCAATGCCATTGCGCCCTCGCGCAGCATCCGCGGCACCGCTCTTAGAAATTCTTCTGTACTCCTCAGCGTGATGGGGATCATCATCAATCCGAGCGCGAACGCTCCCGCCAACGTGGAGAAGTGCTTGAACGGCAGTACCACCAGGCTGTAGGCGAAAATTCCGATTACGATCGACGGTACGCCATTCAGCAGGTCTGCCGCGTAGCGCACCACCGACGCCACCGCACTCCCGCTGAATTCCGCCAGATAAACCCCTCCTAGAAATCCTACGGGAACACCAAAGAGCGATGCCGCCAACAGCAATCTCGCACTCCCTACGAGCGCATTGGCCAACCCTCCGCCGGTTTCCCCCACCGGGCGGGGGAGTTGCGTAAAGAAGGCCCAATTGATCGACTTGCTTCCGTTCACCAGCAAGTAGCCCAAGATCAGGAACAGAATCGACACGGAAACTACCGCGCAAACACCTGTCATGGTGAGCATGAAATTACTGATAAATCTCCGCCAGCGCAGCCGCCCACTCATTGGTTGCCCTTTCCGCTTCCCTTTTGGGTGGTCACGACGATCAAAATCCTGGCCATCCCATTCAAGATGAAGGTCAGCAGAAACAGCACCAGTCCGAGCTCCACCAGTGACTGCGTATACAGTTCTCCGGTGGCTTCCGTGAATTCATTGGCGATCACCGCCGCGATCGAGTAGCCCGTCGCGAACAACGACGCACTGATCTTCGGCGTGTTGCCAATTACCATGGTCACCGCCATGGTTTCGCCCAAAGCGCGCGCCAGCGCCAGAAAGATCGAACCCATGATTCCCGTCTTGGCAAACGGCACCACCACCTTCCAGGTCGATTCCCAACGTGTCGATCCGAGCGCCAGCGCCGCTTCCCGCTGGTCCCTCGGTACGGAGAGCAACACTTCTCTCGATACCGAAATGATGTAGGGAATCACCATGATCGCCAGCACGATTCCCGCCGTCAGGAAGCCCACCCCATACGACGGTCCTTTGAAAATGGGCAGATACCCGAACGGTTTGTTCAGTGCCGGGTAGATCACACTGCGCATCAGCGGCACCACGATGAATACTCCGAGAACTCCGTAGATCACGCTCGGGACCGCTGCCAGGAGGTCAATGAAGAATTGCAGGGTGTCTGAAATTCGCGCCGGTGCCAACTCTGCCAGGAAAATGGATGCCCCGATTCCCAAGGGGACCGCGAGCAGCAGCGCTACCCCGGAGGTCACCAATGTCCCGTAGATGAAGGGCAACGCCCCGTACTCGTCCATCACCGGGTCCCACACCTGCGTCACGAAAAAGTGAAACCCGAACTTATGCCGCGGCAGCGCGGAGTTGACCCACAGCTCATACACCAGTAGCAGCGTGATCAGCACCACGGAGGCCGCGAACACCAGCGTAATCAGCCGCGCGATCTCGTCGCCGTCTCGTAATTTCGATAGAAAAGAGCGCGAGCCCGCTAGCGGACCCGCGCGCTGCACCGTTGGATTTGCTGTGGCCACGTCTGTCTTCGGTTTCTACTGAACCTTGCTGATTGCCTTCACTTCTCTTTCCACCACTTCCTTCGGCAATTTTGCGTAAGAAAGTTGTTCAGCATATCCCTGCCCGTCCGTTAACATCCACTTCAGGAATCCCTTGATCGCATCGCGCTTCCCTGGGTCCTGAATCTTGGCGGGAATCAGTAGCCAGGTGAAGCTGGATATCGGATAGGCCGTCTTTCCCGGCGCGTTCGTGATGCTCACCCGGAAATCTTCCGGCATCTCCTTTGCTGTACCCGCCGCGGCTGCGCTCACGCTGGCCAGGTCTGCCTTGATGAAGCTCCCCGAGGAGTTTTTCACGGAGCCGTACGGTACGTTGTTTTGCAGGGCATAAATCAGTTCCACATAACCGATGGAGTTGGGCGTCTGCTTGATCAATCCCGTCACGCCTTCGCTACCCTTGCCTCCGAGCCCCACGGGCCAATTCACCGATGTGGATTTGCCAACCTTGTTCTTCCATTCCTCGCTCACCTTGGACAGATAGTCGGTCCACACGTACGTCGTTCCGCTGCCGTCGGAGCGGTGCACCACGACGATATCCTCGGCGGGGAGGCTCACTTCCTTGTTTGCCCCCGCGATTGCCGGATCGTTCCACTTGGTGATCTTTCCCAGGTAAATTCCCGCCAGCGCTTCCGGCGTAAATTCGAGTGCGCCCTTTACTCCGGCCACGTTGTAGGTCGGCACGACCGCTCCGAGCACGGTCGGAAAATGCAGAATGTCCGACCCGCGCTTGCTCTGGTAGGCCTTCAACTGCTCGTCATTCATCGGTCCGTCCGTCGCTCCGAAGTCGACCGTTCCGTCGGTCATCTGCTTGATGCCGGCGCCGGATCCAACCGATTGATAATTGAACTGGATGTTTGCAATCTTCTGGTGATACACATCGAACCACTTCGAATAGATCGGCGCGGGAAATGTGGCTCCCGCTCCGTTGATCAGGAGCGCGTTCTGTGCCAACAACACCGCCCCGGTTGCCAGGACCGCCGCTAACACCATGGCCGTGGGTTTCATTGGATTTCTCTCCCTCAGTTCCCTCTGTTTAGCCTTTGAACTTCACAGTCTGCGCAGCGCACGTTACAGAATTGTTACATCTAATGGTCAGTCTGTTAAAAATCAGAAATGTATCCCCTTTCATCGTTTAAATGGTCTTTGTTCCATGCAGTTACGCTCTCACCCGCAGACAACAGAAAGGGCGGCTCTCGCTAGAGCCGCCCCGTGCCGTCCGGTTCATCCCGACGGGCTAAGTGAGTTGCATCCGCTTATGGCAAATAGTAGCGGAAGGAGGTGAAGAACAGGTTGTCGCTGGCCTTCGGGGCGATACCGGGGCTACCTGCCGCCACGTCTCCCGCTCCCGACCACGCCGACTTCATCAGGTAGGAATATTGCAAGCCCCACTGCAGCCTGCCCTTCTCTCCCTGGTAAATCTTGTTCCAGAAGCCGACGGTGTATTCCATGATGCTGCGGATGTCGCCTGCGCAAGTCCCTCCCGTGCCCGGCGCGTCTACGGCCGTCGGCAAGGTCTCAACCGCGCATCCCGTGTTATTCGCCGACCTGTTTCCATAGCCGCCGATACCACCGGTGGAGGTCTTGTAGGTGATCACGGCTGGATAGAACGGTTGCGCCGGAGTCGTCTCTGTCGCCGGAACTCCCGGAATGAACGGCGTGCTCGTCACGGACACGCTCTGGTAGCCAGAGTAGCCAGCTCGGCCAGCGTACTCATTGCCCCAGTAAGCGTAGAGGTCCCATTTCGGTGTCGGATGGAATTCCAAGCGCACCAGGGACTGCTCGCCGCGCAGAAGCGCCAAGGTCCCATCATTCCGAGCGGTCACGTCCGCAAGTTGCGCCGCGCCGAAGCGGTTGATTCCGCTTCCGGTGCTCACCTTCACGCCAAGGTCGAACTTCGTCGAGATCGGCAGCCGGGCGCTGGCGCCAAAGCCTCCGCCTGTGCTTGTGTTGTTATACGACCCAAACGAGGTCGGTGCGATCGCTGTCTGGTCAATTCCACAGGTGATGGGCGATCCTGTCAACGTCGTGATCGATTCTCCGTTCGCACTGGTCCCCGTCTTCGGGTTGGCAATTACACCGCACGGATAGATCCGGTTGCGGAAGTCGCTGATGATCCCAAACACCTCGTAGTGTCCCCACCCCGGATCCAATGCTGCCTTTATAACGATGTCAGGCAACTTGTTGGGTGTGTAGCCGGCATTTGTCGTCGATGTTGTCGAGTCAAACGCGTTCGCCAATCCGGCCCCGACGCCTGGTACGTTCAGCCAGAAGTTGGTGTTTGTGGTGACCGCGCCGGTGGCCGACGTACTCGTATAGGTCGAGAATCCGCGTCCCCCAATCGTGCTTGCAGGTCCTTCGATCGACACGCCGAAGGCGAATTTGTCGCTGAAGTTCTTCACCGCGCGGAAGCCGTAGGCGCGATCCCAGAACCAGCCCACCACGTAGTTCGGATCAATCATCATCGGGGTCCATTCCTGCAGGTTCTGGATCCCCTTCTTGTCTTCCGCAGCCAGCGACCACTGCTGGCCGCCCGTGAACGACCAGCCACTGGCCAGGATGGCCTCCGCCCACAATTGCCGCTGCCGGAGCACGTAGCTGTTCGTCTGCCGGGGGTTTGAAGTTGTTCCCACGCCCAGGAAATCAGTTTCGACATACCCCTTGATGATGGTGTCGGCGAGCTTCGCGTCGATCAGCATCGACAAACGCGACTGCCGCGCTGAGAAGATGTTCTCGCTCACTTTTGACAGCGAGTTCCCGTTGTACGGAATGCCCGTGAAGGCCGTCGCTAAGTCGCCGCCCGTAGCATGCGTGCGCGTCGCGGTTTCCGCCGCCAGGAATCCACCCGGCGTAATGTTTATGCCCTTGTACCGGATCGTCGTCGGACCCTTTTCGTCCGGACTCTGTCCTGGCGTAGCCGCGACCGGTGCGTTTGGATCTGCCGCTGCACTGCTCGCCGCACTCGCCGCTGCATTGCTCGCTGCAAGGTTCGCCACGGAGGTGTTCAGGGACGATGTCGTCGATTTCACTTCCGCGGACGTCGCTGCAGCTTCGGTGGCCTTCACATTGGCTTCCGTCGCTCGCGAATTTGCGGCCGCGGCCGCTTCCCGAGCTTCCTCGATCTGACGGTCGCGTTTGGCCAGTTCTTCCTTCAAAAGTTGCAGTTGTTCCTGCTGCGCCTGGAGCGCCTGGCGCAACTCTTCCATCTCCGCAGCGATTTCCGCGTTGGTTTTGGCTGGAGCCGGCTTCGCCGCCGTGGTGTTCTTCGCTGGTTGCGCGTCGGCCGTTTTCGGTGAGTCTTTCGGTGAGTCAGCAAACGCCGTTCCCATGGTCAGGAACAGCGATAGTGTTAGTGCTGCAAGTTTTTTCATTGCCTCTCTCTTCTTTGAAAGAAAATTTCGGACAGTGCCTTTGGAAAAAGCAAACACCCCGGTCCAGAAGGTAGAGGCGGACTCTTACACCTATGTCAATTAGGTGTTAATACTCTGTAACAATTCACCTTGGTTCTGGTACATCCCTCCTATTTTCAATCTCTTGGGGATTGTCAAAGGCTCGTTTCCACTGAACTAAAATCGTCTTTTTGCATTCATTCCTGGCCAGATCTTCCTGTGGACCTCTCTCGGCAGCCCGAATACACCCCTGCCCGCCGGTCCGTGCTCATCTTCTCCCTGCGCACCAGGTTTGCCGTGGATTAGTTTTACCGCGTCAGTCCCGTTTCATACGCCAATAGGATTTGCGACAGAATGTACTGGTAATGTGCGTCCGTATCTTGCAGCTCCGCGTCGGTCTGCTGAAGTTCCGCCTGGCTGAATTCCACAATGGTCCCCAGTCCCAGCTTGTACCTCGCCTCGGCCAGTTCGAGCGATAGCTCGGCTTGCTCTCGCAACTGTTTCGTCACCGCAAGCCGTTCGTAGGCTTTGCTCGTGTCTAGCCAGCTGTTGCGCACGTCTCGTGCCACGTTGTCTTGCAAGTCCTGCAGCCTCTTCCGTTTCACTTCTGTTTCGAGTTCCGCGCCCTTTGCTCTGGCATTGAACAAAAATCCGTTGAAAACCGGAATATTGATGTTTACACCTACTCCTCCATACCAACTCGAAATGTGGTCGTCGCGGACCGGGGCCAGCCCTGTGGTTCCCATGGCGTTCACCGTGGGCCACCACAGGTCGTGTTCGGCTCGTGCAAACTTCTCCGCCGATGTCACTTCGTTTTGCAGCGCCAGTAGTTCAGGCCGTTGCTGCATGGCTTGTTGGATCAGCGGCAGGGGATCCGTCGCCGGGGGGCTGACCGTCGTCGGCCCCGATTCGACCACGGTAAAATCCTGAGTTTGTGGATACCCCAAAATCGCGGAGAGGGTGGAAAGCGATGCGTCGTAGCTGTTCTCAGACTCGAGCATCAACAGTTTCGCTCTCGCCAAATCCACCTTACTGAAACTCAGATCGATCTGCGACCTCAGCTTTGCATTTGTCAACGCCTGGATCTGATCCACCAGGTCCTGCCGCGCCTTCACCGTGTCGTTGGCCACCTTCCGCAGCGCTTTCGTCTCCAGCACGTTATAAAACGCCTGGTCCACTGCCAGGATGACCTGCTGCCTGGTCGCTACCGCGTTTTCATCCTCCGCCTTGGCTTGAAACTGCGAACTGGACACCAGGTTGCTTGTCCGTCCGAAATCCGTGATCAACTGGGAAACGGAAACTCCCGCTGCCGCCCGCGGATAAAGAGCCGGGTTGGTCAGGTAGCCCGCCGCAATGCGCGAGCCGGGATTGGAGTCCACCGCCGTCACGCTCATGTTCACCTGGGGCATGAGTGCCGATCGCGCTTCCCGTACGAACTCCCGCGCTTCCAGCGCATGCAACTTCCCTACCGTGATTTGCGGGTTGTCCCTGATGGCCATCGCTTCGGCTTCCTCGATCGTCAGCGTGCGGCTCGTCGCAGTCGAAGTGCGCACTGGCGTTTGCTGGGTTCTTCCACGCGGCGCCACCGCCAGTATTCCCAAAATCATCACCATCATCCGCATCGCCCGTTTCACGATGCCACCTCCGGTACCGTTCCTTGCTTCCTTCCATGAATCACCAGGTACACCGCAGGTACCAAAAACACGGTAACCACGACAGATACTCCCAGTCCTCCGATCACCGCCCTCGCCAGTGGCGCATACTGTTCGCTGCCCTCTTCCACTCCCAGCGCCATGGGCAGCAACCCCAACAACGTCGCCAGCGAGGTCATCAAAATCGGCCGCAGCCTCACTTTGCATGCTTCTATCGTCGCCTCTTTCAAGCCCATGCCGCGTTGGCGCAAAATACCCGAAAACTCTACGATTAAAATACTGTTGGACACCACAATTCCGGTCATCATGATCACTCCCATCAGCGACATGATGTTCAGCGTTGTGTGGGTCACCCATAAAAGCACCACTATTCCGGCCAGCCCCGGCGGTATGGCCGTCAAAATGATGAAGGGATCGATGAACGACCGGAACTGCGCCATCAGGATCAAATAAACCAGGGTCACCGACAGCAGCAGCCCCACACCAAACCGGAAAAACGACTCCTTCATTCCGAGCACCGCTCCTCGCACCGTCACCCTTGCGTTCTTCGGCAGCACTTGTTTCCTTACCAGCTCATTCACCTCTTGATTCACTGCGCTCAAGTCTTCGTTCTTGGGCATCACATACACATCGAACACTCGCCGGATTTGGTAGTGGTCCACTTCCGTTGGCGTGTTGATCGGCTCGATCCTCGCCACGGATTGCAACGGCGTATACTTCGCAGAGTTGCTCGCCCTCAGGGGAATATTCCGGAAGTCCGACATGGTCATCGAGTCCACTTTTTGGTTGAAGTACTGCACCGTCACCATGTAGTTGTTGCCGCTTTTCGGGTCGATCCAGTAACTCGGCGCAATCATCCCGTCGGAGGTCAGTGCTGTGATGACGTTATCCACCACGTCTTTCGGCGAAAGCCCAAGCAGGCTCGCTTGTTGGCGGTCGATATTCAATTCCAGGCCGGGGTAGTCCATGTCCTGGGGGATGAGCACGTCGCTGACCAGCTTCGACCCCTTTAGTTGCAATGCCAGTTTCCGCGCGATCCCATAGCCTTCGTCCAGGTCGTTATCGCTCACCTGTAGATCCAAAGGAGCGGGCATGCCCTGATTGATCACCGCATCCACCAAGCCCCCTGCCTGGAAGTACGTGCTCAACTGCGGCAGGTCGGAGGCCAGCTTTCGCCTCACGCGCGCCATGTATTCATAGCTGCCCACGTTGTGGTCTTCCGCCAGACTCACCTGCACGAAGCAGGTGTGCATCGCCGAATTGGTGGTGTAAAGCGCCGATAGGTCGGGTGTGATTCCGATATTGGACACAATCATACCCAGTTCGTTCCTTGGGATTACCGCCCGAATATCGTTTTCCACCTGGGCGATGTATCTTTCCGTTACTTCCAAGCGCGTACCTGTCGGCGCCTTTACGTTGATCACGAATTGCCCAGGGTCCGTTCGCGGAAAATACGCTCGCCCCACGAAGGGAAAACTAACCCCCATCAGGAATGCGATTCCTCCCAGAAGGATCAGCGCTGTCTTGCCTGGCGTTTTCAACGCTTCCGTTACATGCTTCTCATAGAAATTCAACAATCGTTGGAATACTTCGTTGAACCTGTGCACCACCTTGCCCAACGTACTTTTCTTCTTTTCATGGCTCTCCGCTCCGTGTCCATGCGCATCCAAGTGGATGAACTGCGCGCAATACAACGGCACCACGGTCATGGCGAAAAAATAGGATGCGAAAATGGAGATCACCACGCCCAACGCGAGATCCGTAAATAGATACTTGCTCACGCCGAAGAAGAAGGTCACCGGGAAGAACACGATGGACGTAGTCGAAGTCGCCGCCAGCACCGCCAGCGCCACCTCCATTCCTCCCTTTTCCGCGGCTTCTCGCGGCGCCACGCCCATCTCCATGAACCGGAAAATGTTCTCCAGCACTACCACGGAATCGTCAATCAACCTGGAGAACGCCAACGCTAACCCTCCCAGCAACATCATATTGATCGATCCGCCCATTCCATTCATCACCAGAAAGCACGTCAACGCCGACAGGGGAATCGACAGCAGCACCGCGAACGTGGCCCTCGGGCTTCCCAGGAACAGCAGGATCATCAGCCCCGTCAGCGCCAGCCCGATTCCACCTTCCTTCAAGAGATTCTTCAGCGCGACCTTCACGAACACGGATTGATCGAACACCACCGTCGTCCTCAGCGCGTCGGGAATATCTAGCAGCCGCTTTGTCGCTGCTTTGATTCCATTCACGATGGCAATCGTGTTGCTCCCGCCTCCTTGCTTCAGGATCGGGATGTACACGGACTTCTGCCCGTCGATGCGCACAATATTGGTCTGGATGGCCCCGGCGTCTTCCCCTTTTCCTATGTCTGCCACCATTACCGAGCCTAACCCCACGGACTTCAGGGGAATCCGGTTGATGTCATCCGGTTTCGCCACCTGGCTATTCGCATAAATGTTGTAATCCCGGTTGCCGATGCGCACATCTCCCGCGGGTAAAATCAGGTTGGAGTCGTTGATTGCTTTCACCACGTCCATCAGGCTCAGTTGGTGTGCTTCCAGTTTTACCGGGTCTACGAACACCTGGATTTGCCGGTAGGTGCCCCCGAACGGCTGCGGCACCGAAGCTCCTGACACGTTGGCGATTTGATTACGCACTTGAAACTGCGCCAGGTCCTTCAACTGTGTTTCGTTCAGCCCCTGCCCCTGCAATGTCACCAGGCACACCGGCAAGCTAGAAGCGTCGAATTTCAACACCACCGGAGGCAGCGTACCCGGCGGCAAGCGCCTCAGATCCGCCATCGCTAGGTTTGCGATATTGCTCAGTGCCGCGTTTGCGTCCGCCCCCGGGGTGAAATACACCTTGATCAGGCTCACCCCGGTTAACGACCGCGATTCGATGTGATCGATGTTGCTTCCCAACGTGAAGAAACGCTCGAACGTATTGGTGATGTCTGCTTCAATTTGTTGCGGCGGCATGCCAGCATAAAAAGTCGCCACCACCACCACTGGAATTTTTATTTCCGGAAACAGATCCACGGGCATGCGCACCACCGTCGTCACGCCCACCACCGCCACAACCAAACACAACATGATGATGAAATACGGATACGCCAGGGCGAACTTCGGCATTACTTGCCCCCCTCCGCACCCGGCTGTCCGCCCTGCAGCTCTTTGGGTGTCACTTTCATCCCTTTGCGGTATTCGTTCCGGCTACCAATCACCACTCGCTCGCCTTCCTCGAGCCCCGAAAGCACTTCGATCCGTGTGCTCCCCTGCAGTCCCAGGTGCACATTGCGCTCCTCCAGCACGTTTTGGTCATTCACCACCAATACTGTTCCTTGCGATCCATCGATCTCCACGGCCTCGAACGGCACCGTCAGTACTTCTTTCCTGATCGCCGGCGGCACTTTCGCCTCCACGTACATTCCCGGCAACAACGTTCCGTCCGAATTCTGGAAATCGATTTCCGTGTGCATCGTCCGTGTCTGTTCGTCCAACGAATCTGCAAAACGCGATACCTTCCCCACATAGTCCTGATTGAGCGCCTGCACATGCACCTTCACCGGGTCACCCAAACGGATTCCGCCTGCAATCGATTCCGGAATCGGCAACACCAGCCGTAACACCGAAATTTGCGCCAGTCTCACGACCGGTTCCGATTGCGTACTCGTCGATGTCCCTGCCGCAATCAGCGACCCGGTATCCGCGTACCGTATGGTGACGACCCCTGCGAACGGCGCGGTGATTCTTGTATAGTCAGCTAACGCCGTGTATTGCTTTTGCGTGGCCTGCGCCACTTGCAGCGCTTGCTTTGCCGCGTCCAATGCTGCTTGCGCGCTGGCCACCTGCGCCTGCCCTCCAAGATCCTTCGCCTGCGCGTCATCCACGTCCTGTTGCGCCACAAGCCCCGGTCGCTGCTCCGCCGCCTGGCTCAATCGGTCGTACATTGCGTGTGCCGCTGCGTAGGACGACTTGGTTCGTGTCAAATCTCCTTCCGCCCGCCGTATTTCTTCTTTGGCCCGCCGCACCGCCGCATCCGCTCCGGCCAGTTCTGCCTGCAGTTCGGGCACTTCCAAAATGGCCAGCGTTTGTCCTTCTTTCACGTGCGAACCAACGTCGACATAAATCACCTTGACGTAGCCCGCCACCTTGGCATGAATATCTACGTCTTGAAATGGCTTGAACGCTCCCGCCAATGTCAGTGCCACTCCCAGGTCGCGCCTGTCCACTTTCACCACTGCCGCCACGGGTTCCCCGTTGTTTCCTGCCCCTGGCCTCTCGTTGTCGGCTTCGGTTTTGGTGTGCCGCACCATGGCCCACGCGACCAGTAGGCCCAAAACGACCAGCCCCGCGATCCACCACTCTCTTTTTCCAGTCATGTCCTTTTCCTGACTGCAGGTTGAGCAAGGCGCTTGCCTTCTCGTTGCCCCGCACGCTCTCTAGGGAAAATGAAATTCACCTGAAACGGTTAGAGCTTCCTGTCTTCACTGTCGTTTCGGGATTTTTCGTTACGCTGACGCGCAGAGTTTACTGCGAGGGGGGAGGACGAAACCAGAGGCTTGCATAAAGCTCCGGCTCTATCGGGCTTACTTCTGGCTGGACCAGTCCAGGCGGTATCTCCTGGACTGCCGCCACGGCTTCACTTACGCCGGTCTCTCTGTCCAAGTCCGGCTGCACGAATGGATCAAGCACCGGGCTGAAATGCTGCAGCTCCGAGGAGCCGAGGGTGGCTCGATTTCTGGCCAGTTTTTCGTAGGAAAGATGGCTGGAGGATCCGTTCAGCGCAGCAAATGGATTATAGACCACCAGGCCGATCAACAACACACAGACACAGGCCCGCCAGCGGGGGACCCAGGGCCTCAGCTTGAGAATGTTCCTTCTCCTCATTTGTTGCTACTTTACCACATTGGTGTGACTCGCCCGGGAGGTCAAGAGAATGTCGGAGCTCTGTTTCTTGAAAAGGGAGGAGAAGGGGACCGGTGCCAGGGGTGCGTCGGTCCCCGAGGTAGGACTTTGGCGTGAAGTTCAAACTTGCTGAGTTTCGCAGCCCGGGGTCACCTGCGAATGAAGGTCATATGAATTCTTGGTGACCGATTCCTCCGCTCCCGATCCTGAAACGGTCTCTGGCTGTTCGGTGCGTACCATCAACCCGCGACCATGACGCACATCGAGCCCGCGCACCCAAAAGATAATGTCTTCGGCGATGTTGGTGGCATGATCGGCAATGCGCTCCAGATGCCGCGTGGCCAGCACAAACTGCATCCCGGGACTGACCAGCGCCACGTCTTCGCTCATGTTGTGCAGCAGCGTCTCGAAAATCTGGTCGCGGTATTGGTCGACCACGTCGTCGCATTCGAGAACCTGCGCGGCCATGTCCGCGTTCCGGAAGATCAGCGCGCCCAGGCTGCGGCTGACCATCGAACGAACCGCTTCCGTCATTGGCCGGAGCTGTTCCGGCATCTTTGCGTCCGGCGTATCGCGCAGCGTAATCACGCGTTCCGCCAGGTTCACCGCAATATCCCCAATGCGCTCGAGGTCGTTCGTGATCTTCAGCGCCGCCACAATCAGCCGCAGTTCGTCGTCGTTGAACGCGCCGCGCCGCAACAGGCGGATGGCGTGCTCGTCGATCATGATCTCCATCTCATTGATCCGCGGCTCGAACAGGAACACCTCCCCGGGCAATCCTGCCGTTCGCGGGTTATCGAATCCGGTGATGGCGTCAAGCGCGCGGTTCATCGCGCTCTCCACAACGCGCGCCATGGACACCAAATAGTTCACCAGCACATCGTACAGAACCGCTTCGGTCAATCCAGCAGCTGTGGCCATCGAAGCCTCCGCGGCGCGGCGGGAAACACCGGCGCAAGCGACCATCAGCATGCCCAAAAATTGTTACATGCCGTTAACGGGGAGGTAAATAACTGGAAAGCAAAAGGGGTTAGACGCCCGCGGGGCTGTTTCCTCGCAAAGCCCGGGAAATCGCGCTCGCGGACGCCGCGCGCGTGGCCGCTCGTTCCGGATCGAACACGGGAACTGCAAAATGGAATTTCGAGCCCACGCCCACTTCGCTATGCACCCAGATGCGCCCGCCCTGCGCTTCCACAAGGTGCTTGGAGATCGACAGCCCCAGCCCCGTTCCTCCCGCCTCCCGCGAGCGCGCCACATCCACGCGGTAAAATCGCTCGAAAATCCGTGGTTGATCGGCTTGCGGTATTCCAATCCCGGTGTCCGCCACGGTAAACACCACCTCATCGCCGCGCATCTCCGCGCTCAACACGATCTTTCCGCCCGGCAGCGTGTATTGAATGGCGTTGTCCAGAAGGTTCTGCAGCACTTCCTGCAGCCGGCGGTTGTCCGCCGCCACGTCCGGCAGGTGACTGGGCAGATTCAGGGAAAGCGTCAGCCCCTTTTCCGCGGCACGACGTTGCGCCGTCTCGTAGCACGATTCGATCAATTGCGGCACGCTGACCGCGCGAATCTCCAGCTCCAGCTGTTCCGCGTCCATTTGCGACAGCCGTAGCAAATCTTCGGTCAGACGTGCCAGCCGCCGCGAATGTTCGAGGATGATGGCCAGGAAGCGTCCGCGATTTTGTGGGTCGTCGATCGCTCCGCCAATCAGCGTTTCCGCAAACCCTTGGATGGCCGTCAGCGGCGTGCGGAACTCGTGCGACACATTCGCCACGAAATCCCGCCGCACGCGCTCGAGCTTCCGCAACTCGGTAATATCGTGCAGCACGATCACCGCGCCAGAGGTCTCCCCCGCGCGCACAGAAGCCACCGTCGCCGCAAAATAGTGTTGCCGCAGCGTCCCGGTCACAATTTCCGCCTCAACGCGCGGCTCTCCCACCAATACGCGGCGCACCGCTTCAATCAATTCCGTCTGCCGCACCACTTCGAGCAGCGCGCTTCCCGCCACCGGCGGCACGTCCAATCCCAGTATCGACGCGAATCCTGGGTTCGCGAACACCAGCCGTTCCGCTCCGTTCACCACCGCCACGCCTTCCACCATCGACCCCAGTATCGCCGCCGAAAGATTGCGTTCCTCCGTCAACGTCCGAATGGTTCGGTCCAGCCGCGAAGCCGTCTGGTTCAACGAACTGCCCAGCGCTTCGAGCGAGTCGCCCGATCCATCCGAAGCCAGCGGCCGGAAATCTCCTTCCGCAACGCGCCGCGAAAACTCCCGCAGCCTCTCCACGCGATCCGCATACGACCGCGACATCAGCATGGCAATCGCGCCCACGATCAGGTAAATCAGCAATGACCACAGCCAAAGCCTGCTGCGGAAGCTCCACAACCGGCCGCTGAATCCTTCCATCGGCAGCGCCAGCCGCAAAATCACCCGTGCTCCGCTCGGCAGATCCTCACGCACCGCGTAATACATCAACTCCGCGCGCACGGAAACGCTTTCCCGCAAGTCGCGTCCTTCGCCGTTCTGCAGCGCCTCCCGAATTTCTGGCCGCTCCGCGTGTGTTTCCATGGTGGCGATTTCAGACTGCGAATCCGCCAGCACTCGTCCATCGCTTCCAATGACACTGATGCGCACGCCACTGGAGGCATTGGCGGCCACCCAGGTGTTCAACGCGGCAGTTTCTTCCGGAGTTTGTGGTGAAGCGGTTGTCAGAGGAAGCGGGTGCAGGCCCATCAACCGCGCCAGCGACTTCAATTGTTGGTAGCCGTCGCTTTCGTAGCTCGTTCGCAGCGCGCGTTCGGCAAGGAAATCCACAGCGAGCAAAACGCCCAGCAAGAGCGCAAGGAACGTCAGCGCCAGTTTCCCGAAGAGTCTACGTTGCACGGGTCTCGAACAAGTATCCCGCACCGCGCACAGTTTTCAAGTGGAGAGGATTTTCCGGATCGGCTTCGATTTTCTCCCGCAAGCGGCGCACATAAACGTCCACGCTGCGCGGAGTAACGAACCGGTCCGTGCCCCACACGGCATCGAGCAGCTGATCGCGGGTGAAAACGCGGTTGGGACGCGAAGCAAGGTAATACAGCAACCGAAACTCCAGCGTGCTCAGCGGCACGGGCTTTCCTGCGTGGCTCACGCGGTAGGAGGCCGGATCAATCGCCAGCCTGCCGATCTCGAGGATGCGCGGAGAATCCGCCGGTGGCTCCGCTCGCCGCAGCAGCGCCTTCACCCGCGCAATCAGTTCCCGCGGACTGAACGGCTTGGTCACGTAATCATCCGCGCCCATTTCCAGCCCAACCACGCGGTCCGCTTCATCCCCACGCGCGGTCAGCATCAATACCGGCAGGCGGTTCAGCGATTCTTCCTTGCGGATTTCCCGGCAGATTTCCAGCCCAGACATCTTCGGCAGCATCAAGTCCAGTAGCAACAGATCCGGGGGAGTTTTCTTGATGGTCGCCAGCCCGCTGTTTCCATCGAACGCGGCTGCCACCTGAAAACCTTCATTGGCGAGGTTATAGCGGACGAGCTCGACGATGTCTCGGTCGTCCTCGATGATCAGGATGCGCTTCATATACAGCTCTCGCGCGTTTGATCGCATCGGTAGGAGTCTACCGTAGCGCGGTGGATTGCGATAGCCATGGTCAGATTGTGGGACCTCATAACCCATCTGGCGTCCCGCGTATTGTGACAAGGGAGTGAATGCCCGTGGTGACACTCATGTAACAGCTATGTGAATGAGCTGTAAAAGACTCCAACGGCCTAATCATGAACGATTTGTAACCGTCCGACGGCGGCCCTGAGGTGGGAAGGGCCTACCCCCCGTCCCATCGGCCCGTCTCCTCCTAACCCGCTACCATCGAGGATTGCCGATCCGCACAGAACGCGCGTCGGCCACGGCAGCCCCTCCTCGGCCAGCGCCAGGCACCGGCAGGAAAGCCGTTTGCAGGAAATTCCGCGAGGTGTATGCTTCTGGAAACCCGCCCAGGGATAAGTTCATTTCCATTCAGCAAACTGAGGAGAGTTATGAAATTTGGCAAATCGCTCGCACTGGCAATTGCATTGTTGTTCACCGCAAGCACTCTGACCTTCGTGCCTCGGGCAACCGCCGCGCAGTCTGATGCGACGGCAACACCTAAGGCGCAAAAGACCAAAACGCCTCCACCGGATCCAGCCAAGATCCAGCAGGCACCCGGCGGCGGCAATGGAAAAGTGTGGGTCAACACGGAAACGAAGGTGTACCACATGGAAGGCGACGAGTGGTACGGCAAGACCAAGCAGGGAAAGTATATGACGGAAGCGGAAGCGCAGAAAGCCGGTTACCACAAGGCCAAAGAGCCGACGGCAAAGAAGGCCCCTGCACCGGCACCAAAGAACTAGAAGTTATTTTTTCAACCAAGACCAGGCCAAGGCCCTAGTGCCTTGGCCTTTTTCTTCGGTCGTCGCGGCGTCTCCCCGCCGGCACGAGGTACTTGACCCCTGGCCCGCAATGCGCGCCGGAGGTCAGAAAGAAGGCGTAGGGTCTTTCGCGAGATTGAGGATAGAATGGGCGCGGTTCAAGCCGAGCATGAGACTCACGCCGCCTACAACCGTCCAGAAGGCGGCAGAAACCAAAAACGAAATCTGAATGGAGGTGTGCAATGGCAACAGCGAATCCGGTGGAAGGATTGCGGAACCCGTTGGGTGTGGCGAAGAAAATCACGGGATGGTACATCGCGGCGGCGGTGCTCTTCATCGTGCTGGGCATCTTTGCGATTATCGAGCCGGGAGTAGCGGGATTGGGAGTAACACTGCTGGTGGGATGGTTGCTGGTGATAGGCGCGGTGTTCCATTTTATCGCCGCGTTTAAAGGCGGCGGCGCAAAGCAGGTGATTTTCCAGGTACTGATCGGAATCGTGTACGCCATCGGCGGCTTTTATTTTCTGACGCACACGATCATGGCTACAGGGACGCTGACGCTGCTGCTGGCCGGAATCATCCTGGCCGAAGGCGTGATTGAAGTGATTTCGTATTTCCGTATGAAGGGCGAAGGCGCGTCCGGCTGGTTGCTGCTGAATGGAATTATCACCCTTTTGCTGGGCGGATTGATCTGGTTCCACTGGCCGTCGAGCACGGTGTGGGCGATTGGAACGCTGGTAGGCGTAAATTTGTTGATGACCGGAATAACGCGCCTGATGTTCGGTTTGGCCGTACGAAAACTGGTGGGACACGCGGCGCGATAAGAAGATTTCTCCAAGCGGAAGCTCAGGCTCCCCAAAAGGAAAACGGGCGCACACGGAAACTCGTGCGCCCCTTTTTTTCGCCTACTTGACGCGCGTGTAGCTGAACGTCTCGACCATGGTCTTACCGTGATCGTTGAAGGTCCAGACCTGGGTGAGATGGTCCTTGTCGGAGATGGACAGGGAGAGCGAAACCATGTGGCCTTCGTCGGGAGTCTTGGTGCCGGAGACGCGCACGAAGGAGAAATCATACTTGCCGTTGGCTGCGGGAGACGCCGCGGTCTGCATGGTGGGCTGATTGCCGGCGGAGCAGTAGTGGGTGACAACGAGACGTTCGCCGTCGAGCGTATACATGGTGATCATTTCATCGTTCTTCGACGGCAACAGGTCTTCCATGACGGCGCTGCCGTTGGAAACGACGGTGTAGGTGAGTTTGACGGGCGAGCCGGAAGTGGTCTTGCCCTGCCACTCCCCGGCGAGGGATTTCAATTGATCGAACGCGAGAGTGGTGTGCGCCGCAGGATGCATTTCCTGCGCGGCCAGAACGGCGCCGAGGAGAAGGCACAGCGAGATCGCTAAAAGTGTTCGTGGGCGAAGCATCGAAACCTCCTGAACTGAACTTGGCGATTTGCGTGGAAATCGCCACGCGAGAAATGGGCGAGGGGAATTGTGTCTCGGTGCAGGAAAAATGTCCAGAGAAGAGGCCTCTGGCAACACGCCCGCCTACGGGAGCTTGTCGAGGACAGGCTGGTCGTCTTTCCACTGGATCTGCTCGAGCGTGGAGGGAGGAACGGGTTCCTCGACGGGGATGCGCAGTATGAGCTTGCCGTCTTGGGTAACGGCTTGGCCGCCGTTGGCGAGGAGGACCTCTAGGCCGACAAGAGCGGTGTCACGGGAGAGCGCGTCAATTTCGTAGGAGTCCGGAAGACCGGCGAGCGTTTTGTTCCAGTAGGTATTGTGAAGAGGATCGCGGTATTCAGCGGGGATGGCGCGAGCGCCGAGGAGCGTGCCGAGAATGCCAGCGGCGTTGGCAGGATTGCAGTCGGCGTCCTGGCCGCAGCGCGTGGCAAAGTTCATGGTCTTGTAGAAATCGCCGTTGCCGTAAAGCAGGCCGATGACCACGTAGCCTCCGTTTAACTTCGCGTCTATGTTAAAAGGCTGCTTGTAGCCGTCGGGGCAATGATCGACTTCGCCCCACTTGGCCTGGACGAGATGCCAGGTTTTGAGCCAGTCAGTGGGATTTTCGTCGTGCCATTTGATCACGTCGCGGATTAGTTGCGCGTACAGGCTTTGCGCAGGAATCGCTTTGAGGCCATTCTCGACGACTTCGCGGATATTGCTAGCGAAAAATGCTTGCGTGTACATGGCGGAGATGAACATGCCGCCGTAGACGCCATCGCCGTAGTTCATGATGTGGCCCATGCGGTCATCGAAGCGGTTGGAAACTTGCGGCATGCCGGGAGAGATCATGCCGAAGACGTCGGACTCGATCTGGAAATCGATGTCGTCGGCATGCAGGTTGTAGCGGGGATTACCGGAGAGGGGAGGGAGGATGCCCTTGCGAATGTTGGCGAGGCCGGCGTCGTTGGCGTGCCAGACCTGGCGGATTTTGGCGTCCCACTCGTGGGCGACGGTGACGGGATCGACGTTGATGCCGTAGCGGCGGAGGCAGTAGAGGAAGAGCAGGTTGATGTAGATGTCGTCGTTATCGGGCGCACCGAAGCTCGGATGCTCTTTTTCCGAAGTTTCAATAAAAACGCGATTGATGTGAATTTGCTGGCTGTCGGCTTCCTTGACGATGGGCTCGTCGTAATCGGTCTTGTTGGTGGAGCGGGCGCGGTAGTCTTTCATGCGCGTGGGGGAGAGCGGCCAGTCGGTGATGTCGAAGCCGATGGGGGAGCCGAGATACTCGAACTCCCAAGGTTGGCCGAAGGTAACGCCAATCATTTTCCCCATCCAGGCGCCCTGGACCTTGTCGACGTAGGTGTCCCAGGCGAGTTCGCGCATGGCAGGTTTGTTCTGGCCGCGGGGCGCGGGGCGGTGATGAGGCGTGCGCGGTTCACGGGCAAGAGTGGCGCAAGCGAGGGCCAGAAACAGCAAGGCAGCCAAGAAAGCGGGCAGGCGTTTCATGAGTTGGGAGTTCTCCTGATCACTCGAAGCGCGGAGCGGCGCCGCAAAAAGAGTGTAACGCACGGAGGGGAAAAGGATAAGGGCGGGAGGCATTGCGGATTGTGGAAAGGGGGGAAGTCGGAAAGCGTTGACCGGGATGCGAAGGGCTTCTTACCATAGGAAGATGCGCCAAAGAAACAAGCACAGGGTGGTATTGGGTGCGGGATCGGGCATCCTGGCGCTGGTGTGTCTGTGCGGCTGCGAGGACGCAACCAAGAAGCCGGTACAAGCGAAGGTGCCGACGCTAAGTCCGGTGCAGCCGCCGAAGCCTGAGATTCCCGTAGTTGCGGAATTGCCGCAACGGAAGCTTGCGCCGCAGGAATTTGTGTCGTTGCTGCCGCAGGTGCCGGGGGGAATTCCCTATTTGATGGAGCAGGTGAGAGCGAAATTCGCCTCGGGCGAGGCTAACTACAAGGCCGGGCATCTGGCAGCCGCGCGGCGGGATTTCGATGATGCGGTGGACTGGATGCTGGAAAGCGGGTACGACCCCAACGGCGATCCGAAATTGAGCGAACTGTTCCAACAGGTGACCGACAAGGTTTACACCTATGAGCTGCAGGCGTTCCGCGCCGGAGACGGATTCACGGAGGCGCCGGCGGTGCCCGCGGCCATCGACGAAGTAGCGGAAATGACATTTCCGGTGGACCCCAAGCTGAAAGAGCGGGCGGAGGATGTGGCCAAGAGCGTGTCGCACGACCTGCCGCTGACGGTGAACGACGTGGTGGTGTCGTACTTGAACTTCTTCCAGACCCCGCGCGGCCGGGCGATCGTGGAAAACGGATTGCGGCGCAAGGGCAAGTACCAGGAGATGATCGCGCGGGTGTTGAAAGAAGAGGGCGTGCCGCAGGATCTGATTTACCTGGCGCAAGCAGAGAGCGCGTTTCAGCCGCTGGCGCTTTCGCGGGCGGGAGCTCGTGGCATCTGGCAATTCGTGCAGTGGCGCGGGAACGAATATGGATTGAAGCGCAGTTGGTGGGTGGACGAACGCATGGACCCGGAGAAGGCCACGCGGGCGGCGGCGCAGCACTTGCGGGATTTGTACGGGTTGTACGGCGACTGGTACCTGGCGATGGCGGCGTACAACTGCGGGCCGGGAAACGTGCAGAAGGGCATTGAGCGCACGGGGTACGCGGATTTCTGGGAGCTGTATAAAAGAAACGTGCTGCCGAAGGAAACCAAGAATTACGTGCCGATCATCCTGGCGTTGACACTGATCGCCAAGGACGCGCCGCATTACGGCATCGCCGTTGATCCCGACGAGCCGGTCGAGACCGACACGGTGAAGCCGGGTCGAGCGATCGACTTGCGGCTGGTGGCGGAGACCATCGATGTCGACGTGGCCACGCTGCGCACGTTGAATCCGTCGCTGCTGCGGATGATCACGCCCGACGATGCGGACTTTGTGCTGCACCTGCCCGTGGGGACCTCGGAAAAGTTTTCCGCGGAGATTGCGGATATTCCGGCGGACAAGTGGGTGAGCTGGAGGCGGCACCGGGTGGAGGCGGGGGAGACCCTGACGTCGATCGCCAAGACCTACCGGGTGACGCCGACAGCCATCTCCGAGGCTAATGAACTGGAACGGGGAGCGCCACTCGAAGCCGGGCAGAAGCTGATCATCCCGGCGACGCGCCCGGTCGAAGAGAGCAAGCCGCGGCTGGTACGGTACCGCGTTCGCAAGGGGGACACGCTCGGGGGGATCGCCGACCAGTTCAGCGTAACCGACGAGCAGGTACGGAAATGGAATGGACTGAAGTCCGGCAAGGTGAGCCGGGGGATGGTACTGCGCATTTACACCGTAGGGGGAGGTCCGGAAACCCGCACGGTTCACCAGTCTTCCAAGCGGACACCCAAAAAGAAGTCGGCCGGGAGTACCACGCAGACGCAAAACTAGAACTCGTTTGGCAAAATGGAGCGCGAATTCCTTCACAGAGAGCAGGGGATGAAGTCCGAGTCCAGGAAGATGCTCTCCGGACCGCGGACAGGGATGCGCAAGGGTCCGGGCGGGTGCTAAAGCGGGCATTTTGGCGGCTAAATGAGGAGAGTGAGCAGAACGCTTGACAAGCCCGCTGGAGTGGGATAACAAAGCGCAAGGACGGAGCGCGGTCATCTCCGGCTGTAACAGCGGTGGAAGTGAACCAGGATCGTGGCTTTGAAGGAGCCCCCAGGGGAGGAGAGCATGGATTTCGAGAAGGATCAGTTCGAGGACGATGAAGAGCTGTCGCGGCTGGAGGAGGACGACGAGCTGGGCGGCGAAACCATAATCGAGGAAGGGGAAGAGGTTCTTTCCGTGGAAGAGGAACCCGCGGAAGAGGCGGAAGAGGGAGCGCCGGCGCGTCCGGCACCCAAAGCCGCACCGAGAAAACCAGCCCCGAAGGCAGCCAAAAAGCCCGCCAAGAAAGCAGCGAAGAAGCCTGCGAAAAAGGCGGCCAAGAAAAAAGCCAAAGCGAAGCCGAAGAAAGCGGCCAAGAAAAAAGGAAAGAAGCGCCGCTAAGAAACGGAAAACAGATCACCGCAGGCCCCTCGATCGGATCGGGGGGCTTTTTCTTGAAACGCGTCCTCGAAGGGAATGGTAATGGCAGCAGGCAAATTCAAAACAAGAAAGAGTGCCGAAAAGGGGGAAAGAGAAAGCAGAGAGGTGCGTAGATAACTGTAGATGCCAGTATCGATACGAACAGTAAGGATGTTGCGAACAATCGAGCAGATCCCGCGGATGCGCGGCGGCGCCGGTATGGGTGAGGGAGGTTCCCGTAGGGCAGATCCGGTTGACGGTAGAGCAACGCATCGAAACGCCGCGGAAGCGCACTCCTGGCGCGATGCGAAGGTGAAAGCGGTGGCCAGGGAGGGATTTGCAATGTGGGCAGCGAATATGCGGCCGGTGAGTCAGTGAGTCGATTTTCCGTTTTAAGCTGCCAGCAAGGAAAGAAACGTGGGATTGCCCAGACGAGCAGGCTAGGAAAAGGCCATGACGCAGCGGGAGCCCCGGCTTTTGCCTATCAGCTCGAACGAAGTACTGAAACCGAACTCTAGAGTAGAGGTTCCGACCAGTTCTCAAGGGTTTCTTTCACCTTGTGGAGAAACTGGTGGGCGATGGCGCCATCGACGACGCGGTGGTCGTAGCTCAGCGTGACATAGCACATCGAGCGGATGGCGATGGAATCGTTGATTACCACCGGGCGCTTTTCAATCGCGCCGAGGCCGAGAATGCCGACGTTCGGCTGGCTGATGACCGGCAAGCCGAACAGGCCGCCGAAGACGCCCGGATTGGTGATGGAGAAGGTGCCCTCCTGGACTTCCTCGGGCTTGAGCTTCTTGCTGCGGGCACGCTCGGCGAGGTCGTTCAGGTTGCGCTGGATGCCCAGAAGGTTTTTCTCATCGGCGTTCTTGATGATGGGGACAATCAGACCCCAGTCGAGAGCCACGGCGATGCCGATGTTGACCTCCTTGTGGAGGACCACGTTGGTGCCGTCGAGCGAAGCGTTGAGTGTGGGATACGCGCGCAAGCCGGCGACCGCGGCTTTCACGAAGAAGGGCATGAAGGTCAGCTTGGTTTCGTAGCGCTTCTCGAACTCATCCTTGGACTTGGCGCGGATGGCGGCGATCTTTGTCATGTCGATTTCGTCGACGGAATAAACGTGCGGCGAAACATGCTTCGAGGCCACCATGTGCTCGGCGATCTTCTGACGCATGACGCTGAGCGGCTGGACCTCGTAGCTGCCGAAATAGATGCGCTCGCGGGGAACGCCCACCTGAAGGGCCGGCAGAAACTGGCTGCCGTGCACTGCGGGAGATCCGGGAGCCGCTGCTGGCACTGGCAGCGGTGGCGTGGGACGCGTCACGGCCGTGGGAGCCCGAGGAGCTGTTGCGGCGGCCGAAGCAGCGCCGGACTGCGCGGCAATGGCCGCTTCGATGTCTTCCTTGGTGACGCGGCCCGCGGCGCCCGTGCCTTCGAGCGCGGCGAGGTCAATGCCGTGTTCCTTGGCAAGGCGGCGGACCAGCGGCGAAGAGTGAATGCGTTCGGTGCCCGTGCCCGCCGCAGGAGCTGCGGAAGCAGCAGCGGCCAGGGCAGCAGGTGTCGGTGCCGGTATTGCGGGGGCCGGAGCGGTGGGTTTTGCGGCGGCAGGAGCCGGCGCTAGAGCGGGCAGAGGGGCTGGCGTTTTTACAGGGGCAGGAGCCGACGCCGCCGGAGCGGAAACCGCAGCGGAAGAGACGCCGTCGATCACCGCGACGACGGTCTGAATCGGCACGGTCTGGCCTTCGGGAATTTTGATCTCTTTTAGAACGCCGGCGGAAGGCGAGGGGATTTCCGCGTCCACCTTGTCAGTGGAAATTTCGAAGAGCGGTTCGTCGCGCTCGACCTTGTCGCCGGGCTTTTTCAGCCACTTGGTGATGGTGCCTTCAAAGATGCTTTCGCCCATCTGGGGCATAACTACATCAACTGCCATGAGAGTTGTCTCCTTGCGTGCGGGCCTGAAATCTGGCGGAATCCAGAAAATTCCATGGTGCTCTTGGCGCAGGCCGCGAAACCTTACTAGTTTACCGCCAAACGCGCGGTGACGGAAAGCCGGACCGAGAGGTTAGCCGCTCAAGTGGAAGCGGGAGTGGAGAGAGTGATTTTGCGAATAAAATCGACTTCCTGCTGACGGTAGGGCTGGCCGTCGGTGCGGAAGATCTCGTGGAACCACTGCTTCGGCTGGTGATTGGTGTAGGGCTTCTTCCAGGAGTCCCACGGCAGCCAGGTTTGCGTCTTACCGGCAACCAGGCCCCAGTTGATGGCCGCCACTTTATATTTCTTGGCGATGGGCAGAATCCCCTGGAAGGTGCTGCCCATGGGGCGCGCCATGTACTCGGTGCAAAGAATGGGGCGGTGGTATTTCTGGAGTTCGAGCACGTGCTTTTTGAAGTCCGAAGGCTTGCTGTAATTGTGGAAGGAAAGAACGTCCGATTGTTCCAGCTGGATTTTCTGGATGGGATCAAGTTTTTCGAGCGAGGCCCAATGGCCATCCCAGAGACCACTGGTCAAGGGTTGCCCGGGGCCGGCTTCGCGGGCCCAGGCGAACGCTTTGGGAAGCAAGGCGCGAACGAGCTCGACCTTGTTCGGCAATTCCTGTTTTTCGTAGCTACCCTCGTTGGTGCCGCCCGGTTCATTCCAAACGTCCCAGCCTAGAATGCGCGGATCGCTCGAGAACGCGCCGACAACGCCCTTGACGTAGGCTTCCAGGCGCGGGAGCTGTGCGGGGTCGCTGAGCGCGATGGAACCGGGACTTTGCATCCAGCCGGAGTTATGGACACCCGGGCGCGGATCACGCTGCTTGCCGAGATGCGCATGGGGGTCCCAGCAGGAATCGAAAAGAACAAAGAGGATGCGGATGTGGTGTTTGCTGGCGATAGCGAGAAACGTGTCGATGCGCCTCTGAAAACCGGACGCGTCCTGCTGCCAGAGAAGGTCGTGGAGAAAGACGCGCATGGTGTTGAGTCCGATGGATTCGGCCCAGCCAAGTTCGAGGTCGATGCGCTGGGGATCGAAGGTGTCCGCCTGCCACATTTCGAGTTCATTGATGGCCGTGGCGGGAATGTAGTTGCTACCGACGAGCCAGGGCTGGTGCGCGTACCAATCGTTAGCGTGCTGCTCGGTCCAGCGCGGAGCTTGGGCTAAGGAAATGGTGGCGGCGAAAAAAGAAAAGAGAAGAACAGCGGCGATTTTTTTCATGGTGAAAGTTTCAGCTAGCGCCAGACTACAACATTTCGAAAGCGACGGACAGGCGGAGCGATTTTGGACGGGCAGAGGCGTCTGGTCGGCGGAATACCTACGGTGGAAAAGATTGCTGAAGGAAAAGAAGTGGGATAGACTCCGCCGCGCGAGCTTGGAACTGTTGCGACGGGTGCGCGCAACGGAGGAGTTTCATGGGCTCGGCATCTCTCGCCTCACCGGAACATCCGGCAAATTCGCAAAGAATTCGGTTCGGCGTATTCGTTTGCCTGGCCCTGCTGCTGGTGGGGCTGGGGATTGTGCGCTCCGCGATTTCGACGCGCTTGGACGGCTTCACGATCGACGAGGCGTATCACATTGCATCCGGCGTCAGTTACTTGAGGTACGGAGACTACCGGCTGAATCCGGAGCACCCGCCGCTCGTGAAGCTGTGGGTGGGAAGCGTGATGGCCGCCACCGGATTTCATTCGGACGCGCTGCGCCAATTCACAGATAAGCCTGATGAACGGAAGTTCACGCAAACTCTCGTTTTCCAGAAGAATGATCCCGATTCGGTGCAAAGACGGGCACGGGCGGCGATGTTCGTTCTGAACGGACTGCTGCTGATCGGTCTGGCCTTTGCGCTGGAAAGAGTGTTTGATGCGCGTGTGGCGCTGGGGGCGCTGCTATTTCTGGTGATTGATCCCACGGTGGCGGCGCACTGGCCGGTGGTGATGACGGACTTGCCGGTGGCGCTGTTGTCGGCGACGGCAATCGTACTGGCGACACAGGCTTTCCGCAATTGGATCTGGACGGACCTAGCGGCGTGTTCCCTCTTTCTTGGACTGGACCTGGCTACGAAACATTCCGCGCCGGTGGTGTTGCTGAGCGTGGCGTTGATTGGAACGTGGCTGGCTTTCTGGCAACCGATCCGGCGAGTGGGCGACTCGAGAGGGCGAAGAGTGCTGAAGATCGTGGCAGTACTCGGGGGAGCGCTTCTGATTTTGTGGGGATTTTACTTCTTTCGCTATGCGGAGACACGCACGGGGCAGGAAGCCTTCAATCGCCCGCTCGCGGAAAAGATTAAGGACGTGAACACACCTTTCTACCATGCGATTCTGACAGGGCTCGCCGCAACGCGCATTGTGCCGCGAGCCTACCTTTGGGGTTTTGCGGACACGGTGCACGCGGGGATGGAGGGGCGGCCGTTTCCGCATTTGATTTTCGGGCGGGTTTACATGCGCAAGGGGCCAAAGTATTTTTTCCCGGCGATGATCGCGCTGAAATTGCCGGTCGGATTGAGTGTCTTGAGCGTGCTTGGCCTGAGTTTGCTTCTGGCGCGCCGATTGCCGAGGGAGTGGGATTTTTCAGCGGGGGTCATTCTTGCAGCCGCACTTTTGTTCTTGCTCGTGCTGGCAACGGGAGCGACGTACGCGGGCATCCGGCATGCGTTGCCGGTGGTGGCATTACTAGCGATCTTCGCGGGACTTTTCGTGGAGCGAGCGCTACAGTCGAGCTCACGAAGTGTAAAGGCCGTCCTGGTGGCAGCCTACGTCTTCGCTTGTGTCTCCGCGCTTCCCGTTTTGCGGCCGTGGGAGTACTTCAACGAGTTCGTGGGGGGGTCGGAGAATGCCTACAAGTATTTCGGCGATGAAGGAGTGGACCTCGGCCAGCGCAGCAAGGAATTGGTGGGTTATTACCGGAAGTTTCTGAAACCCGACGGAGCGATGGCGGATGTTCTTTACGATACGTCGGAGGAAGAACTGAAGGGCCGAGACGTAGAGTATCTGGGCCGCGACAAGGAGCGGGACCTGAAGCGAATCAGCCTGCCCGAGAGGTCCGGCACGATTTTCGCCGGACCTTGGACCTTGGTTCGGAGTCCGATCTGGGATTTGCCGGCGTTTCGAGAGGCTACGCCGGTGGCGCGATTTGGGAATCTGTTCGTTTACAGGGGTACGTTTCACTTACCGGGACTCCCGGCGGCCGCCCTGTATTGGCGTGGAGTTGAAAAAGTGTACGCGGATAAGCCGGACGAGAAGGCCGCCGAAGAGGCCTTTCGTCAGTCCGAGAAGCTGGATGCCAGCGTTTATTTTGTGCACATCGAACTGGGGAACCTGCTGCTGAAGCGCGGCGAGCGGGAGGAGGCCTTGCGGGAGTATTCGGAAGCGCTGAAAGATGCGCCAGAAGATACGCTGATTCGTAAACCGATCGAGGAACAGATCAAGCGAATGACTCAGCAAGCGGATGGGAAAATTCCGCCATTGAGAAATCCCTACATGGAATGATCGAACGGGAAAACCCCACCCATCGGCCGGCGCTGAGGATAGATTGCTGGCCGCGCTAGAGTTCGGCGAAGCGCTACGGCTTGGCGCTGAAGTTGAAGTCCAGGGAGACGGATTCGTCGGCGCCGACGTTGATTTCCTTGCTTTGGGTGCCGTAGGTTTCGTGCCAGGCGGTGACGGTGTAATGGCCCGGGGGAAGATCCGGAAGAGAGAATTGGCCGTCCTCGCCGGTGACGGCGAAATGGCTGGTCTTCAACACCACAAAATAGCCATCCATCCAGGGATGAATATTGCACTTGATGCGGATGAACTCTTCGCGATCGTAGGCGTAGGAAAACGGCGGCGTGCCGGGAGGCTGCATCTTGTTCCACTCGCGGTTGACCTTGGCGAGCGGGTGAATGTTGTGAGCGAAAGGATCGTTGTTGGAAATTTTCACTTCCTGACCCACGCGGAAGGCCAGCACGTGCGTGGTGTAGTGGCAACCCTGCTGATCGAAAAGTGCGGGTGAGGAAGGAGCGGGGGGGTTGTCGGACGCGCCGGCGGAAATATACAAGACGACATTGCGGAGAGAATTGCCGGGACCGGTGACGACATTTTCAGGGTAGAGCGGACTGGAGGCATGCATTTTGACGCACTCAGGTTCCTTCGAAAGATCCACAGACTTGAACTTTGGTGGGTTGCCGGAGAGTGTGACTCTGCCTTTGACTGTGCCACTGCCAGGGGCGGAGGATACGTGAAACGGAAAAGAAAGAATACCGAGGGCGACAAAGCCCGCTTTTGCCAGGTTCATTGCTGATCCTCCATCGTGCCTCACGAAGGATTTTAGGGAGACGACCCGAACTTCCTGACGCAGGCATGAACACTGGCAGGCGTTTCCGAGCGTCACGGGACCTGCGAGTACGGTGTACTTCCAAAGTGTACGGTTTCCCAAAGCCAGTCCCAGCAAGATATTCTGCAAGCGCATCCAAAAAATCAATGCATTTTCGAACAACGCCAGGGTCCGAAGCCGGGCCTGGGCTTTGTCGGAGGAATCAGAAGAAGTTTGCCGAATGCGTGGGGCCAAGAAGGAGGCGCACGGCAAACTGGTCCAAGGAACTAGCGGTATTGGCGAGGACGACGATGGCTCGACCGATTTTGAACTCGAGGCCGAGGAACGCGCGAGAGCCGCCCGTTCCGCCGTTGTGCCAGGCAACCCGATAGGCGTCCGAACTTCGCAGCATCCATCCGAGGCCGACGCTGCGGTCGACGACGCGTGTTGGGGCGAGCGGTTCGAACAGGGAGGAGAGCAGCGGCGGAGTTGCGGCGAGAGCGGCGGAAGCGAAACGAAGCATGTCGTGCATGCCGGACAGCAGGCCGCCCGCGCCGGCCAGTGCGGCCATGGTCCAGACCGGAGTGGGGCGAAGAGATTTGGTGTGAGGCTGGGCAACGTAGATCTGCTCCGGAGGCGGGATGTGCAGGTACGTGCGCGACATCTGTAGCGGATGGGTGACCCGCCGCGCAAGCAAGCCTGCGTAATCGGTCTTTTCCCGGACGGCCAGGATATGGCCAAGAATGCCGGCGCCCAGGTTGGAATAGAGGAATTCGCCACGCGGGAATGCTTTGCCTTTGAGCGTGACGAGAAAGACCTGCAGATCGTGTTGAGAGTAGTTGGCGTAGGGATTGCGCGGATGGCGCACCAAATTCGACCACCAAGTGTAACCGGAGGGAAGTCTGGGCAAGCCGGAAGTATGGGTGGCCAGCTCTTTCAGAGAGCGATCGCCGATACCGTCGGGGGGAAGCGACAGGAATTTGGCCAAGGGATCTTCGAGAGAGACGCTGCCTCGGGCGACGGCATCGGACAGAGCCGCGGCCGTAAAGATCTTAGTGAGCGAGCCGATTTCGAACAGTGTCTGTTCGTCAACCACAGGACGAGCGGGATTTCCGCTGGTTCCGGCGGCGAGGAAACGGCTGCCGCGAGGATCGATGAGACCGACGATGAGGCCAACGGCCAGTCTGTCACGAACGCGTTCGTGCAAGAGCTGCTGCACGGCCTCATCGGAGGGAAACTCTTCCTCGGTAGGTAGTGGTAGAGGAACGGGCATAGACGTTCAAGAAGAAATCTTCAATGGCCGCTGCAAATCAGAAACGCGCGAGTTCCCTGGCGGCAGCGAAAACTTTTTGGGCATTGGGGAGGAAAGCCTCCTCGAGGGTAGGGGCGTAGGGCACGGGCGTGTCGAGAGAAGTGACCCGGACGAGAGGCCCGTCAAGATCGTGGAACGCTTTTTCAGCCAGGATCGCGGCGATTTCTCCGGCAATGCCGCCGGTTTTGGTGTCTTCGTGAACGACCAGGCACTTGTTGGTTTTCTTCACGGAGTGGAGGATGGTTTCCTCGTCGAGGGGCATGAGTGTGCGGAGGTCGATGACTTCGGCCTCGATGCCTTCTTTCGCAAGAGCGTTGGCGGCTTCGAGTGCGGTGTGCATCATGGCGGCGTAAGAAAGGATGGTGAGGTGCTTTCCCTCGCGGCGAACGATGGCTTTGCCAAGGGGAACGATGTAATCACCGGGAGGAATTTCTTCCTTGATGCGGCGGTAGAGGAATTTGTGTTCGAAGAAAAGGACAGGATTGTTGTCGCGTATGCTGGCTTTCAGGAGACCTTTGGCGTCGTAAGGCGTGGAGGGATAAACAATCTTGAAACCCGGGGTATGCAGAAAATACATTTCGGGATTGGCGGAATGAAACGGACCGCCGTGGACGCCGCCGCCGGAAGGGCCGCGAACTACGATGGGCGCAGGCGCATTCCAGAGATAATGGCCTTTCGCGACAAAGTTGGTGAGCTGATTGAAGCAACAGGCGATGAAATCGATGAATTGCATTTCGGCGATGGGACGCAGGCCAAGATAGCTCATGCCGCAGGCCGCGCCGATGATGGCGCTTTCGCTGATGGGCGTATCGATGACGCGTTCCCAACCAAATTTTTCGAGCAAGCCTTCGCTGGTTTTGAAGGCGCCACCGTAGACGCCGACATCTTCGCCGATGAGAACGACACTGGGGTCAGCGGCCATCTCTTCGAACATGGCCTGGCGGATGGCTTCGAGAAAGGTGATGGGAGCCATGGTTAGCGGCCACCTTTCTTCGCGGGCTTTTTCCCTACCGGTTTCTTCGCGGGCTTAGCCGCAGGTTTGCCTTGCGATTTGGCGGGGACCGATGGATTTTCCGTGCTGGCGGCAGGAACGTCACCGAAATGAATGGGCGCAGTGCCGCCAGAGGAAGAGCTACCGCGGCCGAAGCCATCAACGATCCAGACAGGATCCACGCTCGATTTCGGCGGGAGCAATTCGTCCACCGGGCGCTCCCATTTGGGTTTCAGATCGTGGCATTCGGGACCGGTGCAATAGACACCTTCCGAAGCAAATTCCGGCGGAGGCATGGGAGAATTTTCGGCGAACTCGCGTTCTTTTTCGAGCAAAGCGGCGATCTTGTCGTCGATTTCTTTTTTTCTCTTGGGGTCGAGGAGTTTCTCTTCGGTCAGGAATTTTTCGTACAGGTCGATGGGATCGCGTTTTTCCCAGTAAGCGCGCTGCTCTCGAGGGACGTACTCGGCTGGATCGTGCTGCGCATGTCCGCGGCGGCGGAAGGTTTTGGCTTCGATGAGAATGGGGCCTTCGCCGGCGCGGGCGCGTTCGACGGCTTCTTTCGCGGTGGTGTAGACGGCGACAACGTCGTTGCCATCGACGATGTAGCTCGGGATGCCGTAGGCTTTGGCACGATCGGCGAGATTTTCGAGCCTCACCTGGCGGTGCACGGGAGTGGAGTAGGCCCAGAGATTATTTTCGAGGATCAAAACCAGCGAGGCCCTCTGGGAAGCGGCAAGATTCAGGCCTTCGTGAAAAACGCCGGTGGAGCTGCCACCATCACCGATCCAGGTCATGGTGACAATTTTCTGGCCGAGGTAGCGGCCGGCCATGGCCACACCGGTCATCACCGGAATGAGGTCGCCAAGCATGGAGATGGGGGAAACGATGTGGAGATTCTCGAGGTCGCCGAAATGGCTGGTGCCGTCTTTACCTTTGGTGGGCGAGGTGAACTTGGCCATGTGCTGGGTGAAAATGTCGCGCGGGGGAACTCCCTTGACGAGGAGGGCCCCGATGTTGCGGATCATCGGAGCCAGCCAATCCCGTTTTTCGAGGGCGTAGGCGGTGCCGACGGAAATGGCTTCCTGGCCGAGGCTGGCATAGAGGCCGCCCACAATTTTGTTTTGGCGGAAGAGGCGGGTCATGGTGTCTTCGACCTCGCGGTTGAGGCGCATGAAATAGTAGAGGTCGAGGTATTGTTGGCGCGAAAGTTTTGAGGATTTCGCGCGAGTCTCAGAGGCAGGCATAGTCGAGGCTTCTCCGAATGGACATTCGGGTTTCTATCTTAAGGCTAAGGCGGGTGGTGCGCCTAATGAGGCGAGCGGGCAGAACGTGGCACGCGAGGGAGAAGGCCAGCTTTCCAGCCAGGAACTATGGTTTCTTGGCGGGTTCGGTGGCCGCGTGATAGGAGCGAATGATTTTCTCGAAAGTGCCCTGAGTTTCGTTGAAAAGTGGCTCGACACACCAGGTGGTGACGCGCGTATAGCCATCTGTCGAAGGGATGATGGCCACAAGAAACTGAATAGGGAGATTTTGAGCAGCAGGGGAAATGCCGCGATAGGAAAGAAGCATGGCGGATTTTCCGTCAATCGTAGTCGGCGTCTCCGTGAGTTTTTCATAATTTTCCAGATTGCGTTTCGCCTGGATCTCCACGAGGCCCTTGTAACTGTCTGCCGAGCCGGTGTACGGCTCGTCGATCACAATGAGGTAGCGCATACTGTCGGTGGAGCTGAGGGCCGCCAAGACTTCCGCGGATGAGCGGAGCGAGCTATTGATTTTCCATGCGACGGGAAGAGTAAGCGAAAAATGAGCGGTTTTGTTGAGGTACTGAGTTCCGTCGAGGGTCTCGTCGATTTTGGGAGGTTCCTTTGTAGCTGAGGCGGTAGACGGAGAGGCACCCGGGTTATTCTCTGGGAAAGAAATTGAGACAATGTCCGCGCGGTTAATTTGCATTTTGCCGTAGGCGGTTTCGACTTCGATTTTGTCGCCATTTACGGCCGTCATCTTGCCGAAGATTTTTGTACCGTCTTTCAAGACCAGTTCTTCCGCAGGGGCGGTGATACTCAGGGCCAGGAACAAAGATAAGCTGAACAATTTGCGGAACATAGTGTTTTCTCCAAAGCCCACTCAGTGTTTCTGAGCGGCGGATGTATCTTTCGCAGCCTGCAATTTCTTAACCTGCGCGGAATAAAAATCGTTTGTGGGGTACAACGCCAGGGCCTTCTTTCCCGCTGCGATGGCTTCGTCGAAGCGGCCGTTGACATAAAAAGATTCGCCGAGGGTGTCCAGGATCGGGGATCTTTTTTCCTTGGTGATGGCCACGGCCTGCTGCGCGTAACTGAGCGCCTTGTGCGGATTGCGCAGTGCGGTATCCTGCACCGTGGCATAAAACCAAGCGGCAGCGTTCTCCAGACGGGGATTCTCTGGGTCCACTTTCAGTCCCTCCTCCAGAGCGGCAATACATTCCGCGTCCTTGCCCAAATGTTGATAGGCATTGCCGAGGCCCTCATAGGCGCGGGCGAGATCGGCGTGCGCGGCGGAGGCCCGCGGGACATTTTGCAGATACAGCTTCCAATGGGGAATCGAATCCTGATTTGTGGGCGGATCGCCAGACAGGATCGAGGCAAGAACGAACTGAGCCTGCGGTTCCAGAGGATTGAGTTGCAGGGAGATGTACGCCTGCTTTTGCGCGGCTGGAAAATCGCAAGATTGAAGCAGCGCGCGACTCAGTCTCCCCTGAGCGGCCGCATTGGGGAGGTCGCCGGCGGCTGCGCTTCGTGCCGCTTCCCATTCCTGAGCGTTGGACTCGCGCTTAGCAGCGGCCTCTTTTTCAGGAAGCTCTTCTTCAATGGATTTCAAGAGACGGGGAGGGGGCTCAGCGCCTGCCTGGCGAAGGAAGGCTACTTCCTGCCAAGCGAGATCGAAACATTCCGTCGCCGCATAACCTAGAACCAGCGCCTGGTGGGCAGGAAGGTAGCGAGGATGAACGCTGGTAGCTTCCCGAAACTCGGCTACGGCTTCGTGAAAATGCAATTGCTGAAGTAATTCATCGCCGCGATTGAAGTGCTCGGCATAGTCCGTGGCATTCTGGGCCGCCTGCAGGGGAAACACCAAGAGGAGAGCAGAGAGGAACAGGTTCTTGCCGCAGCGGGCAGACCGGCGGAGATGACAAATGTCCAACGAATTCTCCCAAGCAGAAAAACTGTGGCAGAGAATGATATTGAGATTAGTTGATACCAGCCAAAGAAGGAAAGCAAGCAGCAAGGCGCGATGGTTTATCCCAAGCTACACGGTGTGCACTTCGAGAGAACGAGCAAGATGCCTGGTGCGAAATCGGAAGAGCGATGAGGCTTGGGGGTACTTGTAAAGGTGAGAGAAGCGGGAGCACCGGAGCTTGCGAGCGACAGGGCAGTCGTGTAGTTTCATGGCCGTGCACCATGCACTACCTGAGCGTGAACATCGTTCGGTTTGCGGATGACGGCCGTCCCGGCTGGGTGACGTGCGAATTCCTCGATGCGCAAGGCCGCTGCCATACGCTGGTCGACAGATTTCCCCTGTTCGCGAGTGAACAGGAAGGTGTGGCGACGGTGTTTCCGAGGCCGGGGATCGTGCGTTGCGAACAATTGCGGCGCTGGCACGATTCGAGAGGGCGTGAACTGGTGCGTGTGAGCACGAGTAGCCCCGACGGAGTGTTGTCCACGGAAGGATTGTGCGAGTTCACGGTTCTTGCGGGACTGGTGAGCGCAGCGCCGGAGTGACCCGAACATTTTGAAAATTGGCCCTGCTTGCGCATGCGAAAACCGTGGGTGGCACATCAGGTTTCCGCCGCAACTCCATGGGAGTGCGCGGGAGCACGGGCCGTTGTTGCAGAGAGTCAGGCGGCAGCGGTGGCGGGCTAATGCAAACAGGGCGGACGCTAGAAAGGAAATTACAGCGCGCGCGTGGGAAGGCTTTGGTTTTGGGCCAGGGCAGAGGCCAGTTCTTCGCTCGACAGGGGATGGGGAGTGAGTGAGAGGAGTTCGGCAAGATGCTCAAGGAGGCGGGGTTTGACCTCGTTGAGAGGCACATTGCGCTTGAGAAGTTTCTCAAGGGAGGTGGCTTTACGATCGGCGATGCCGCAGGGAACGATGAGGTCGAAATAGCGGAGATCGGTTGCAACGTTATAGGCAAAGCCGTGAGAGGTAACCCATCGGCTGATGTGAACGCCGATGGCCGCGAGTTTTTCTTCGGTGGGAGAGGATGGGACCCAGATGCCTGTTTTTCCGGGGACGCGATAGGCGGTGACAGCGAAATCGGCAGAGGCGCGGATCATGGCTTCTTCGAGAGTGCGCACGTACCAGCCAACGTCTCGCTTAATCTTGTCGAGATTGAGGATCGGATAGCCGACGATCTGGCCGGGACCATGATAGGTGATATCTCCGCCGCGGTTTGTTGCGTGGAGCTCGACATTCTTCTGACGGAGGACCTGTTCGGAAGCGAGGAGATGGGCGCGGTTGGCGTTGCGGCCGAGGGTGATGACGTGGGGGTGCTCGCAGAGGAGAAGGACATCTTCGATGGCCCCGGCTTTACGGGCGGTGACCAGCCTCTGCTGGAGCGCAGAGGCGGCGGCGTAGGAGAGGAGGCCGAGGTCGTGAATGAGGAGAGCAGGCATCGCCAAGGAAGTCCCAGAGTTCTAGAGTTCAAAAGTTTCAGAGCCCAACTGTGCCGGTCGCGCTCGTTCTAAGGGCGCTTCCTATCAATTCTAGGGCCGGGGATGCTTCGGTTGGTAGAGGTCGACTGCGCCTCCGCCGGGAAGCGGTATTTTTCTGATGGAGCCCCATTGCGCTTGCTGGACTTCGGAGCAGTTCACGTTTTTCTTCGATAGCGTAGTCCTTTCCTCTTTCAAATCGTCGCACATCCCATAGAGTTCGTGGGGGGCGTTTTCATCGGCAGGAGGAAACGCGGCTTCAGCAGCGGGCAAACTAAAGATTAGCCAACCTTGACCCGCGTCCACGAATTTGAATCCGAGAACATCACGGAAAAAGGCCCGGTCCGCGTCGGCGTTTTTGCTGGAGTGGAGTACCTGAGCGCCGGAAATCATTTGTGCCTCCTGGGGATTGGCCGGACTCGGAAAGAACGACTAGGATGCTCGGCGACACTTCGGAAAGTTGAATGATGTGAGATCGGGACCGTAGCCCCACCACTGGCTATGGCGCCCTCTCAGTGCCTCTTGCCAGCATCTACACTTGAGATCCTTCGCACCTGACCATGATTCTCGAGATGACACCACAGAAACAAGGCCCCCACGTGAGCCTAGACGTTGATTTGCAGGCCGCGGACGGAGGCGAAGGCATCGCCCATGCCTTCCCAAACGGTGGGATGGGCGTGAACCATGTTCATCATGTCGTCGATGGTTCCTTCCAGATGCAGTACGGCCGCGGCTTCCGCCAGAATTTCAGTGGCCAACGGACCGATGATGTGGATGCCAAGCACTTCGCCGTATTTTTCGTCGGAGACTACTTTGATGAAGCCGCCGTGGTTGCCGAGGATGGTGGCTTTGCTGTTGCCGACGAAGGGGAACTTGCCGGTTTTGACGGAATAGCCTGCATCCTTAGCCTGCTTTTCGGTGAGGCCGATAGAACCGATCTGGGGCTCGCAGTAGGTGGCATTGGGAATGCGGGTCTTGCGCAGTTTTTGCGTTGGTAGGCCTTTACTGTGGGTGACAGCGATGATGCCTTCCATCATGGCGGCGTGCGCGAGTTGCGGCATGCCGGCGACGATGTCCCCGACGGCGAACAGGCCGGGTTCAGCGGTTTGGAAGTGTTCATCAACGAGGACGAAGCCACGTTCGAGTTTGGCCTTGGATTTTTCCACACCGCAATTTTCGGTGAGTGGCTTACGGCCGACGGCGAGAAGCAGTTTTTCGGCCTGAAGCGTCTGGACCTTGCCGTCCTTATCCCGGAACGAAACAGTGACGCCCTTGTCGTCCTTCTTGACGCCATCCACGCTGCAACTGGTGAAGATGTCGATGCCCTTTTTCTTGTAGGTTTTTTCGAGTTCGGCAGAGATTTCTTCGTCTTCGACAGGTACCACGCGCGGCAGGGCTTCAAGGATGGTCACCTGGGTGCCAAAGGAGTTGTAGATGGAAGCGAACTCGACACCAACGGCGCCGGCACCGACCACGATGAGAGACTTGGGGATTTCCGGCAAATCGAGAATGGAGCGGTTGGTTAGGATCTGCTTGTGGTCCGGCTCGATGCCGGGAAGCGATTTGGCTTCCGAACCGCTTACGAGAAGAATGTTGCTAGCTTCGATGGTGGATTTCTTGCCGTCTTTTTCGACGGAGATCCTTCCGGGACCGTCGTATCTTCCCCAGCCCTGGACCCATTCCACTTTGTTTTTCTTGAAAAGAAACTCGATGCCCTTGGCGTGTTTGGTGACAATTTTATTTTTGCGAGCCAGGATATTGGCCCAGTTGATTTTCAGACCGGAAACTTCGAAGCCCAATTCGGCTCCGTTCTTGAAGTGATCGTAGACGTCGGCGTGATGCAGAAGGACTTTTGTGGGAATGCAACCGACATGGAGGCAAGTGCCGCCGAGGAAGGGATCTTTTTCAACGACGACGGTCTTCAGACCCAATTCGCCAGCACGGATGGCCGCCACATAGCCGCCCGGTCCACTGCCGATAATTGCAACGTCATATTTCGCCACGCCAAATCTCCCTTCGCAAGGAAAGCAAGCCGGACCACCACAGCGGCCGGAATTGCCGGCTCCCTCAAAACGCAAAGCCTTCTGCAGAAGCAAAAGCCCTTATGTTTCGGAGCTTTACATCGAAGCCGAAGCCCGACCACCAAAAGAAAAGCGCTTCTCTCCCAGAGCGCATGACAGATCCAAACCAGATTAGATGCCCATCGCCAGTTTATGGGTAGAAGCCCGGGTCGAGCGGGACAGAACCCGGCAAAGGGAGAATTGTAGCAGCGGCTCACGTGGGCCGGCAACGTGCGGAGAGCCGAAACGGAGGAGGGAGGATTTCCATTGCGGGCAGGCCGGGCGAGCAGCGTTGCAACTGGCGGGTCGCGTGAGGGAAAGCATCCGGGAGCATGGTGAGCGTGTCCAACCGGTAGCACCCAGTGTTCCTGGGTGGCGAGGATGCCCGCGGAAGGAAAGGCGGCGCGCTGCTGCCTAAGGGGCAGCTCCGCACTTGCGAAGCGAGAAAATGCCAGATCGGAAGTGGAACTCCGGAAGAGCGCGGTGCGGACGGTTTACAGCGAAACGCTCGTGTGCCGTTTAGCAGCAAAACGGGTTCCCGGCGAAGGAAAGAATTTGCCCGGGCCGATGTGAGGCGCGGAAGTCAGGCGCCCGCAGCGGCAGACAAGTACTGCTTCTCCAAAATGATGCGGTGATGGCGCTCGTGCCCCGCGATGATGAAAGCGAGCGCGAATACGCTGATTTCCTTCTGACTCGCGGTGCCGCGACGGAGCCACGCGTCCTGATCGAGTGAGCGGACCAGGCAGATGGTGGCCTCGCGAACGGCAGAGAATTCCTCGAGAAGCTCTGAGAGCTTGCGGTCCGAGAAGTTTCCATTCCTGATATAGCCATCTTGTTCAAAGCCAGGAAGAGGAGTCTGATCTCCGCGAGCGATGCGAAGTAGCCGATAGGCAAAAATGCGTTCGGCATCTGTGACATGGCCGAGAACTTCCTTGATCGACCATTTGCCGGGAGCGTAACGGAATTCGGATTGTTGATCCGTGAGTCGAGAAAGCAGGTCGACCAGTTCCCGCCGTTGATCCTTCAAAATTTCCAGAAAATCCCCGCTGGGGACGAGATCGATATACTTTCCGTAATAGAGGGCGTACTCGCCCTGCTGTGGGCGTTTCTGTGTCATGATTCCGTTACCTCCGGACGTGTTCAGAGACAGAATTATAACGCGGATAACCGTAGCCGGAGAACAGCGGGGGAATGGAACAGAGCGGATGGGCGAACTGAATCTCAAGACCATGCGTGTGGCGTTTCAGGGTGAGCCAGGAGCATTCAGCGAAGCGGCGGCGGTCCAACTGTTGGGCGAAGAGATTCGCACGGTGCCGCGGGCCACGTTTGATGCCACATTTCGGGCAATCGCAGAAGGCGCAGCGGATGCACTGCTGGTGCCGGTGGAGAACACGCTGGCCGGTTCTGTCGTGCGCGTGTATGACCTGCTGTTAGACAGCCCGTTGGAGATTTGCGGGGAAACCATTCTCCCGATTGAGCATCACTTGATGGGCTGCCCGGGAGCAACATTTTCTGAGCTTCGCGCGGTGGCATCGCACCCGATGGCACTGGCGCAGTGCGAACGATTTTTCGAGTCAAATCCACGACTGAAGCGTGTGCCAGCCGAAGATACGGCCGGAAGCGTTCGGGAGATGATGGAGCGAGGCGACAAAAATTGTGCGGCCATTGCAGGACGGCGCGCGGCGGGGCATTACGGAGCAATCCTCCTGCGCGAAAGCATTCAGGATAACGCGGAGAATTTCACGCGGTTTGTGCTGCTGCTGCCGCCGGAGGAAGCGCAACGGTATCGAGCGAAGGACGCGAAGAAAATGTCGCTGGCAATGCGGCTCGCGCATAAGCCGGGGGCGCTGTTGGCGTCACTCGAGCCATTCTTCAGGCACGGCGTGAATTTACTGAAGATCGAGAGCCGGCCGATTCACGGAAAACCGTTCGAGTATCAGTTTTATGTGGACGTGGAAGCGCAGCGGAACGAGCCATTGGAGAAAGTCTTGAAGGAAGTGCGGGCGGCGACGAGCGACTTGCGCGTGCTGGGATTGTACGGTGCAGCGCGGAGATGAAGGCAATAGTGGCCGTTTGCTGCTGCACTCTGAAGTACGGCATGGCCGCGAGGCGCTCGCGGCCTTTTTTCTTTCCGGTGGAAACCATTTAGTTGCTGGCCGTGGTGGTGGACTTTGCCTGGACGAAATCGGGCGGAGGACCGATATTGTCTGGGAGTTTGCCATTCAAGGAGTCCAGGAACTGCAGCAGGTCGTCGCGCTCATCGAAGGTGAGGCGGTCGAGTGAGTGAATCTCCTTGTCGAGATGGGGGTTCCAATTGCCGCCGCCGATGTAATGAGCCAAAGCGTCCTTGACGGAAGGGAAACTGCCATCGTGCATGTAGCGGCCGCGATTGGCGAGATTGCGCAGGCTGGGCGTCTTGAAGCAACCCATGTCGGCATCGACCTTGGTGACGGCGTAGCGCCCGACGTCGTTGAGTTCACCTTTGGTGTCTGCGCCGACGCCGAGATTGTGGAACTTGTTGTCGGTGAAGAGCGCGTAGTCCTTATCGATCGTGTGGCAGACGGCACAGTTGCCCTTCCTGGCGTTCACGAAAATCTTGAGACCGCGCTGAGCCCCAGGAGGGAGCGCTTTAGAATCGTGGCCATAGTAGAACTGATCGAAGGGAGAATCGCCGGCGACGACCGTGCGTTCGAATGACGCGATGGATTTGGCGATTAGATCGATGTTGATTTGGTCGGTGCCCCAGGCCTTCTTGAATAGGCCCGGATAGTTCGGATCGGCTTGCAGGTGCTTCACAACGCCGTCGAGGGTATGCGCCATCTCAACGGGATTGGCGATGGGGCCTTTGGCTTGTTCCTCCAGGCTCGGAGCGCGGCCATCCCAGAACTGCAGTGTGTAGTACGCAGAGTTGATGACCGTAGGAGCATGGCGCGTGCCGGTCTTGTTGCCAACGCCTTCCGAGACCGGACGCTTATCTGAAAAAGCGAATTGCGGTGCGTGGCAGGAAGCGCAGGAGATGGTGCCATCGACAGAAAGTGACGGATCGTAATAGAGGCGCCGGCCGAGAGCGATGGTTTCTTCGGTGGGCGGATTATCGGCCGGGATCGGAATCGGAGGCAAACCGAGTGGGGCTTTGATGTGCACGGGCTTGCCAATGGGCATCGCGGGTGAAGCGGCAACCGACTGCGCTTGGGCGGGAAGGTAGGTAAGTGCGGCCAGGTAAAGAGAGGCGAAGAGAAGAACGGCGAAGAAAAAGACAAGTTTAGCAGGGCGCATGAGGGGAGTCCTCCGTGGAACCAGAGGGTAGCAACGGGCGGGGAAGAACTCAGTGACGGAAAACACAAAGAGCCCTGGCGGTTCCCGGGGACGGGTGAGGAACCACCGAGGCTCTAGGAGAGTGCCGGTGTCAAAGACAGGTCAGCAGTAGCTGCAAGCTTCGTCACCACCGATATTGGTGGACATGTCATCCTTAATGCGGCGAAGACGGCGGCCGAGGCGTTCGGCCAGCTGGTGTCGCGCGCGCCATAGACGTGCTTTAAGCGTGTTTTCCGTGACGCCGAGTTTCTTGGCGGCTTCGCCGGTCGAGTAGCCCTGCACTTCGCGAAGAACGAAAGCGGTACGCAGGGGCGGAGAAAGCTCGTCGAGATTCTCGTTGATCATCTCGCGAATCTCCGTGCCAGCGTAAAGCTGCTCCGGATTCGGGCCGTCATCGGCGAAACGCTCGGCGGCGGGCAGTTCGTCCTCGTGATGAGTTTCATCCAGAGAGACGGCCGGACGAGCCTTGGCGCTGCGGCGTTTCATGAGAGCCGCATTGATGACGATGCGCGTGAGCCAGGTGGAAAACTGCGAGCGGCCCTCGAAGCGCTTGAGGTTGCGATAAGCCGAAAGCAGTCCGTCCTGCAGGGCGTCTTCCGCATCTTCGGCATTGCCCAGGACGCGGAGCGCGGTCTGAAACAGCGGACGGTGATAGCGGCCAAAAAGAGTTTCGATCGCCAGTGCATCCCCGCGCTGACCTGCGCGAATCAGCTTTTCTTCACTAACTTGCGTGGTGTTTATGACTTGCGTTGCCAGTTGCGTTGCCATTTGCTCCCCCCATGTAGATCCCTAAGAGTCCTTTAGACGAAATAAGTTACAGAAATGTTTCTCCTCTCAATGTACCGGCACACTCCCGCCGCCCATCTTCGGCCGCTTCAACAAGAAGAAAATAGGAATGATGGCGAAGAAAATGATGCCCAAAAGCTTGAAATCATCGAGAAACGAGAGCATGGCGGCCTGGCGCTGAATCATGCCGTAGATCATGCCCTGAGCGCGGGCGGCGGCGCCGGGTCCAGAGGAGCCGCTCGAAGAGAAAGCAGCGGTGAGCGCAGCGATCTTGTCGCGGTACGCACCGTTGTAGTTATTGGCATGCTCGCCGAGTTGCGCCATATGGAATTGCGTGCGGCGCTCGAGGAGCGTGGTGACAGAGGCGATGCCCACGCTGGCGCCAACGTTGCGCGCGAGGTTGATGATGCCGGTGCCCATGTTGGTTTGTTCCCTGGGCACATAGGCGAATGCCGAGACGTTAATGGGAATAAACAAGAACGCCAGGCCAAAGCTTTGGAGCATGCGCCCGTAAACGGCATGGTGGTAATCGAGATTTAGGTTCCAGCCGGCCATCACAAAAAGAGAAAACGCGGAAACGCAACAGCCAAAGCAGATGAGCCAACGCGTATCGACCTTCGAAACGAGCGTGCCCACTACGGGCATCATGACCATGATGACGGCACCGCCGGGCGAAAGCGCCAGACCGGCAAGCTCTGCCGGATATCCGAGCAGCTCCTGGAGAAGCTGAGGAATCAGGACGGTGCTGGAATAAAGCACAAAACCAAGGAAGAACATGGCCGTGGTGGCGATGGCGAAGTTGCGATTCTTCAGCATGCGGAAGTCGACGACGGGATCCTTGGCACGAAGTTCCCAGAGGATTCCGGCAACCACGCCGATGAGCATGAGCACGAAAAAGAAGCGAATGAGATCGGAAGCGAACCAGTCCTCGCGCTGGCCCTTGTCCAAGATGATCTGCATGCTGCCGAGGCCCAGGCTGATGAGCCCAAGGCCGATATAGTCGATGCGGAAGCCTTCTTTAAGATTGACGCGCTTCATATACGGCGGATCGGAGACCAGAAAATAGGTAAGGATGAGAGAAAGGATTCCGACCGGCACATTGATATAGAAAATCCAGCGCCAGGAATAATTGTCCGTGATCCAACCGCCGAGCCAGGGGCCGATCGTGGGGGCAACGACCACAGCGATGCCGTAAACGGCAAAGGCCATACCGCGCTTGCTGATCGGAAATGTGTCGTTCAGGATGGCCTGCTCGCTCGGCTGAAGGCCGCCTCCGCCAACTCCCTGTAGAATGCGAAAAACGACCAGCATGCCCAGGCTGGTGGCAAAGCCACACAGGAACGAACTTGCGGCAAAGATCACAACGCAAGTCATGTAAAAGCGTTTGCGGCCAACGATAGAGGAGAGCCATCCAGAGAGCGGAAGGATGATGGCGTTGGATACGAGGTAGGAGGTGAGCACCCAGGTGGCTTCATCGGCACTGGCGGAAAGATTCCCAGCGATGTGCGGAAGCGCAACGTTGGCGATGGAAGTGTCCAGAACTTCCATGAACGTGGCGAGAGTTACGGTGACGGCGATCACCCAAGGGTTGATCGAGCCGTCCGGCATCCGCAGCTTCGATTTGAGCCGATTCAACATAACGCCAGGTCAGGGGTCTCCTCGTTAGTTGGTGACTACGGTTGCTTCCACGTTCATGCCCGGGCGCAGAACTGCGACTTCGGGCGAAATCGGATCGAGAATAATCTTTACGGGAATGCGCTGAACCACTTTGACGTAATTTCCCGTGGCGTTTTCCGGCGGGAGAAGGCTGAGAACCGCACCGGTGGCCCCAGCAATGGAATCCAGGTGACCGGTGAAGGTCTTGCCGTACGTGTCGGATTTGATGTAAGCCTTCTGCCCGGGCTTCATATTGCGCAATTGGGTTTCCTTGAAATTGGCAGTGACCCAAACGCTCTGGAGAGGCACAACCACGAGAAGCCCCTGGCCTGTCTGCACAATCTGGCCGGGTTCGACGGACTTGTGCGTAGCCACGCCACCGACGGGCGCAACAATGCTGCAGTAGCTGAGATTCAGCTGTGCAGCTTCCAGTGCGGCGCGGGCACGATCGACGCTCGCGAGTTTGGCTTGCGCATCCGCAGAGCGCATGGCCACACGCTTCTGGTCGGCGTGTGCGGAACTGACTCCGGCCCTGGCTCCCTCGACGCGAGCTTTTGCGGCGTCCAGTTGAGCGCGAGTGATATCGATGTTGCGCTTGGCTTGCGCCAGACGCTGCTCGTCGGCGACAAGCGCGCTCCCAGTCGCGTCGGCGTTGGCTTTTGCCGCGTCGTACTGCTGCTTGGAAATTTCCCCTTTTTCCATGAGCGGCGTATAGCGCTCGAGATCAGCTTTGGCGAGTTGGGCATTGGCTTGGCTGCGCGCGATGTTGGCTTCCGCAACAGCCAGGTCGGCGGTCTGGGCCTGGTCATACATTGCCTGAGCGCGCATGAGGTCGGCTTGCGCGCCGGAAAGTTGGGCATCCGCGCTGGACGTGCCGCTGGCCACTGTTTCACTGGTGCGTGGAACATCGACACCGGCCGAGCGTGCTTCCTCTTCCGCCAGAGCGAGAGCCGCCTGCGCTTGATCGACGGCGGCCTGATAATCGGCGGGATCGATCTTGACGAGGATCTGGCCGGCTTTTACGGGCTGATTGTCATCGACCAGCACCTGGGCAACACGGCCGTAGATTTTGGAAGCAATCGGTGTGATGTGGCCGTCCACCTGGGCGTCATCGGTGGATTCGCGGTTATGAAAATAGAGAAACAGGCCAATGGCCGCCGAGACGAGGACGATGGCGCCGAAAACCAGAACGCGGCGCACCTTTTCGCTAGTAAAGGAAGTCGGCCGCGGTTCCGGCTTCGGCGGTTCCGCGGGCGGTACTTTTACATTTACCGCATTTTCCAGTCCTACATCGATCTCCACACTCATCGTGTCCTCACTTCGCGTAAGTCTTTTCCATCTGTCCGATGGCACGTGCAAAATCCGCGCGGGCCTGATTAAAGCGATACAGCGCGGCAATCTGGTTGTCGTTGGCCCGGGACAACGAATCCTGGGCGGAAATCACTTCAATGTTGTTGGCGACGCCGGCCCGGAAGCGGTCACGGGCCTGGTCCACTTCATCCTTGGCGAGTTGCACGCCAAGATTGGCGACCTTGACTTCATTCCGAGCAGATTCGAGGTTTAGCAGAGACGTTTTGACATCCAGAGCGATCTGGTTGCGCAGATCGTCCTTTTGCTGCTCGAGCATCTGCAGTTCCAGGTCGGACTTGGTTACTTCCGCCTTGATGCGCCCGCTGGTGAAAATGGGCATGTTGAAGGAGGCCTGGTATTGGTAGGTCGGAATGCCATTGTTAATGCTCGTGCCGAGGTAGGCCCAGTTGCCGTCGAAACGGAGCGAAGGCAAACGCTCATACTGCGAGGCCTGCTTTTCCAACTGCGCCGTTTTTTCCCTGGCTTCGATGGCTTTCCACTCTTGCCGGGAGGAAAGGGCATCGTTAATGCTGGCTTGCACTTCAGGCTGCGGCGTTTCGAAAAAGCCGAGGGAATCGGCGAGCTCGAGTTTTTGTCGCGGATCGAGATTGAGAAGCTTGCTCAGACCGAAGATCGAGGCGTCACGATCATTTTCAGCCTCGATGAAGCGTTGTTTTTCGTTCTGCAATTCCACGTTGGCTCGCAGAGTGTCAATGCCCGTACCCACGCCTTCTTTCTGGAGGTCGGCGGCCTGGTCGTAAAGAGCCTGGGCCAGATCGACGCGCGACCGGGAAGCTTCGACGTTTGCCACGGCGCGAAGTGTGCCGATGTATTGGGAAACCACAAGCAGAATGACTTGCTCGCGAGTCGAGAGGCTGTCGGCCTTCGCGGCATTCACGTTGCTGCGCGAGGCCTGATAGCGTTTCCAGAGTGATAGATCAATGATGGAACTGCCGAATGTGGGCCCGGCGGTGAATACCTGATAGGGGCCAATGTGTCCGGGTAATTGCGCTCCAGGGACTAGCGGCTTTCCACCAAACTCGGCCCTCAGGTTCACGCGGTTGGCTGAGTCTGAGACATGCATCTCCGCCTGCGGAAGGAGGTCGGCGCGCGAAATGTTTTTGTCCTGCACGCTCTCGGCAGCATTCAGAACCGCAATCTGTTGCGTGGGATTCTGCTTGATGGCGAGCGCAACTGCTTGTTCGAGGGTGATGCGCAAGGTGGCCGCCGGGGCATTGCCGGGAACTGTTGCGGCCTGTTCCTGAGCGCGGGAATACGCGGGCAGGAGAAGAAGGTTCAGGAAAACGATATAGAAAATGATCGACGAGCCCTTCGTTTTTTTCGATTGCTTCTCGGTCGCGGAGGCCGTGGACTCGTCAGCGGTGGAAATCTCATCGACAATGGCTTGGTTCAGACAGCCTTCGGCTTGAAGCTCGGCCCCGAGGCGGTGCATTTCACGAAGCAAAACTTGTCCGGCACTGTCAATGAAGCTCACGCCACAAAGATTCACGATGTATTTCTGCTTCGGTGATGCGGCATAAAGCTCTCGCCAGCACTGCTCAACGGTAGCGACCGAGGGACCAGCGATGCGGCCCTCGATCGTGAGGATGGTCTTCGTGCGTTTGGATTCTGTGGTAATTCTGAGCATGGTTACCTTCTTGCGGCGTTGCTTGGGGAGCACGATACGGGCCAATGAACGTTTGTTCTTATTCCCTACTAAAATATTTATTTTCATAATATTATAGGATCTCACCGAAAAACAAACTTAATGTCAAATGCCCATTAATAGTCAATTGCCTGTATATTTCCTATTTTGCATGGACCATATTTGGGCATACTTGACGGACTTCCCGTCCTGTTCCGTTCCCCGCTCATCTGGTTCCGGGCTGGACATAGGCATCGACACGCAGGCCGAGCGGGAGTTTCTGGCCAGGGTCGAGTTCCATGAGGGTTTCCAGTATCTTCGTGTCCACGCGTTCACTGGGCTCATCGGTGCGCACATTTTTTCTGCCTAGGATGCGGCCGACGCGGATGATGTGCCCGGTGAATTTTTGGGTGCCGTAGGCTTCTGCAGTAACGAAGGCGGGCTGGCCAAGGCCGAGTCGCGCCACGTCGATTTCGTCCACATCGAGGCGGACGCGCAGGGCAGAGTCATCGGCGAGCGTGACGATGGGGGAATCAAATTGTGTGGAGACACTTTCTCCCGGGTGACGAAACTTGCGGAGGACGAGGCCATCGAGTGGCGCGCGAATGTATGTTTTTTCGAGGTAGGCACGCGCTTCGCTGAGCTGGGCTTGCGCGGTGGCCACGGCAGCTTCCGCACGGTGCCGATCTTCGATGCGGGCGTCCGCATCGATCAGTGAAAATTCCTGGGAAGCGCGTTCGTACTCCGCTTGAGCCACCTGGTAGGCGCGCTGGTAGCGCTCGGCTTCGTCGTGGGAAATCATTTCGTGGTCCGCAAGATTGCGGCGGCGTTCTGCTTCATGGCCAGCGTTGTCTACGACGGCTTTGGCTGCTTGTACTGTGGCTTCGGCGGCGCGACGTTCCTGCGAGCGCGCACCATTGACGGTGCGAAGCAGTTCGGCCTGACGCTGAGCGAGCGTTGCCTCCGCGGCCGAGACGCGAGCAAGGTAATCTGCATTTTCGATTTGGGCGAGCACTTGGCCCTTGTGCACGCGGTCGCCTTCTTCGACAGGGACACTGTGCAAGCGGCCACTGAGTTCCGAGCTGACGCGAATCTCTTCGGAAACGGCTTCGACCCGCCCAGGCGCAGCGATCAGGCCATCCGGCGCGGTCGAAAACGCAGCGGGAGCAGCCTTGACGGGGTGCTCGCGGCTGCAGAGGAAACCTACCATCGATGACAGGAACAGCGCAGCGGCGGCGGAAAGCAGATAAATCGGTCGTTTCATCGAAGTGCTCCTTATTCAGAATTCAGCAGGAAATTTCTGAGACAGACCGGTGTTCACCATGGCGGGCGGAATTCCCTGTGCAATCGCAGGCGCGGGTTGAGCGGTTTCTTCGCCAACGAGCTGGCCATCCTCGAGATGCAGGATGCGGTCCCCAAAGGGCAGGACGCGTGGATCATGGGTGACCATGACGACGGCGCGGCCGTGGTGGTGCGCAAGGCGCTGCAAGAGTTCGATCACCGTGCGGCCGCTGGTGGAATCGAGTGCTGCGGTGGGCTCATCGGCAAGAAGAATCGGCGGGTCGCCGGCGAGCGCGCGAGCAATGGCCACGCGTTGCTTCTGGCCGCCACTAAGATCAGCGGGAAACGCATCCTTTCGGTCCTGAAGGCCCACTTCGAGGAGAAGTTCTTCGGCTCGGTGTCCGGCCATACGGCCCCGGACGCCACGAACGTCCAGTGCCAAGGCGATATTCTCCGTGGCTGTCAGGGTCGGGAAGAGGTTAAAGCTCTGAAAGACGAAACCGATGGCCTCGCGTCGGAGTCGCGGCAATTCTTTTTCCGGAAGCGAGGTGATCTCCTCGCCTAAGAGTTCCAGCCGGCCTTCGGTCGAGCGCAGGATACAACCCAGAATGGAGAGTAGCGTGGTTTTACCGCTGCCGGAAGGACCCATGAGCAGCGTGAGTTGCCCCGCGAGGATGTCCAGGTCGACATTCGAGAGCGCGCGTAGTTCCGTGGCGCCCTCGCGATATCGCTTCGAGAGACCTCGAGCACGAATCACGTTTTTGGTCCATGGCAGCGAGTTCATGAGGTTGACTCCTATCCTTTGAAAACCATTGCGGGATCGAGGCGCGTAACTTTGTTGATGGAAACGAGGGCAGCGATTATGCACATGAAAATGGCGAGGAAGAGCATGCCGATTTTCATCGAGAGGGGCAGGAGGATCAGCGCGCCGCCTTTTTCGCTGCCCTGGACGATGAAGTGGGCAAGGATCATGGCAAACGCATAGCCAAGCACGGCACTCCAGACGGCTTGTTCGATGAGCACGCCGTAGAGATAGCGGTTGGAGGCGCCCATGGCTTTGAGCGTGCCGTACTCGCGGATGTGGTCCATCGTGGCGGCATAGATGGTTTGCGCGACCACGGCCACGCCGACGACCAGGCCCATGAGCGCAGCAGTGAGAACGGCAAGGCCGGCACCGGTGGTGAACATCCAATAGAACCGGGTGCGCCGGCTGAACTCTTCCGCCGTGTAGATATCTACATCCGTGAGGCGCGCGTGAAGGTTTTTCTGCACTTCGGCGGGCGTAAAACCAGGCGCAACCTTAATCAAAATGTAGGCCAGTTGATCCTCGCGCGATGCCGGTCGCGTATAGTTCAGGGAATTTTTGAAAGAGGTGTAGACGAACGGCGAAGTTGTGAAGGAGCGAATGCCATGGGTGAAACCGACGACGCGGGCACGGTGATCTCCAATTTCTACGCGATCGCCGATCTGTTGGACCCCGAGTTTTCGCTTATAAAGATCGTCGATGATCACGCCGTCTTCGCGCTTTACGTCAAGCACGTCGCCCTGCACGAGGTTCCACGGTTCGCCCAACCCACTGCCGGGGTGGAAGCCAATCACCTGAACGTTCTCGACGCCGCCGTCTGGTTTTTTCCAATACGCGAAATTCTGGATGTACTTTTCCGCCTGCTGGACTCCCGGAGTGGAAAGAACTTCGTAGAACTTTCTTTCCGAGAACATGCGGGCGGTATCGAAATAACCGACGCCGTGAAAAACGATCCAAAGGTCGGCGTGGGAGTGGTCGATGTTGTTGGAGGTGGTGGTGGTGAAACCAAGGAACAAGCCAAACTGAATGGTGATGAGGACCAGCGCGAAGACAATGCCGGTGAGAGTGACCGCGAAACGCACGCGGTCGTGGAAGAGATTGCGACGTGCGAGAAGAGCCATCGAGAAACTCCCCAAAAGCCAGACAAAGGTGACTACGGAACGGGTCCTATAAAAGTAACATTGCTATACAACTAAACAGTGTTAAGTATAGATGAAAAAAAATTCCTCCGCTATACGCTTCCTCTTCGCACTCCCGCAATGATCGTATCTACCACCGATTCAATCACTTGCTTCTTGCTCACCCAAGGAAACAGGGCGTGCGTGATCAGCAGGGAGGTAACCCCGTGGACGCCGCACCAGAGCGTCTGGCTGGCCAGTTCTGGATCCCGCGGGTTCAACTTCCCCGCCGCAATACAATCGAAGACGCAGCGGCGAAGAAAGTCGAAGGCCTGCAGACCGGGTGAATCTGGCTTGGCGTATTTCTCCTTATCGAAGCCCTCGGGGATGGGCATCATAAATGTAGCCCGGTAGTGATGGGGGTTTTCCAGGCCGAAATGAACGTAAGCGATCAGGCCACAGCGGAGGCGTTCGAGCGGATCCCCGGGTTGTTCCAAAATCCTGCGTAAATGCTGGGTAAGCCGCGCAAAGGTCTCTTGGCAAACCTGCTCGAGAAGTTCGGCTTTGTCCTTGAAATAGAGGTAGATGGTAGTGGGGGAATACTCAATCTTGTCGGCTATACGGCGCATGGAGACATTTTCGTAGCCTTCCTTGACGAAGAGCTCGCTGGCTGCGTCGAGGATCTCCTGGCGAAGGAACTTTTTCTGGCGGAGTTTGCGCTCTTGAACACCCAAGGCCTGTCTCCTTAACGATGTTAAGTATATTAGCACCAAAGTGCAATGTCAAGCGCGCCGGCTAGCTCTTCGCCGGGAGCTCACCGGCGCATGGCTATGGCTTGCATTTCGAAATGGCCGCCGCGCAGAAGAGACGCCACACCGATGAACTGGCGCGTGGGAAGATCTTTGGTGAAATAGGAGCGGTAGATGGTGTTGAACTTGTCGTAGTAGGACAGATCGGTTGAGGAAATCTGGACGTAGACGAGGTCGTCCATGGTGAATCCGGCCTGGCTGAGAAGGGTCTTGTAAGAGTCCATCAGATTCTTGATTTCGTCTTCGATTTTTTCGGGGGGTTTGCCGGTCTTCGAGTCGAAACCGATATTTCCGGAAATATACAAGGTGTCGCCGACAAGAATGGCGTTGCTGAAGGCTGCTTGCGGTGAGCGATCGGGCAAGTTGATAACACGCCTTGCGGGCGTGGCGCCCGTCTGCGAGAAGGCACCATGGACGGTGAAGAATCCTGCAGTCGCGAGCGAAGCAGCGAGAAGTAGTACACGACGATTCATCGAAAACCCCCTGAGCATAAAAGTGTGACAAGCCGATTTGGCGGGAGTGTAGTCTCTGAGGCACGGAACAGCAAGGGGAAATGCGTTCTGCTAAGATGCAGAGCTTCTGCGGAGGGAAGGGTAGATGAAAAAAGTGTGGGCGCGTTCGATGGTAGTGGTTCTTGCCGTGATCGCCGGGGCAATGTCGGCGGCGGCACAAAGCGACCTGAATCAGAAGATCGACAGCAATATGGAAGACTGGGTGGGCGCATATAAGCATTTCCATGCCAATCCGGAGCTCTCCACACAGGAGAAAGAGACCTCCGCGCTGGTGGCGGGTACGCTGCGAAAACTGGGGTACGACGTAACCGACCATTTTGGGCAGTACACAGAGGCGAACTTGGTTTCCTACGGCGTGGTTGCGGTGATGAAGAACGGGCCGGGGTCAACCGTGTACGTCAGGACGGAACTGGACGCGCTGCCGGTGCGCGAAAACACGGGGCTGGCCTATGCCAGCAAGGTGACTGTGAAACGGCCGAATGATGAAGTGGGCGTCATGCACGCCTGCGGGCACGATTTACATATGACGGTGTTTCTTGGAACCGCACAAATGCTAGCGGTAGAGAAAAGCTGGTGGAGCGGGACAGTGGTGCTGATCGCGCAACCAGCGGAGGAAACCGTTGGTGGAGCGGCGGCGATGTTGCGCGCGGGTTTGTACACGAAATTTCCTAAGCCGGACTATGTGCTGGCGCTGCACGATTCCGCGGTTCTACCCGCAGGCCAGGTGGCCTGGCACGAAGGGACCATCCTGGCAGGGGCGGATGCCGTGGATATTACGATCCGCGGATTCGGAGGACACGGCGCCGCGCCGAATACGACCAAGGATCCGATTGTGATCGCCTCGGAGCTGGTTGTGTTTTTGCAGACAATCGTGAGTCGCGAAGAAGATCCCTTGCAGCCGACGGTTATCACGGTGGGGTCGTTCCATGCGGGGACGAAGCACAACATCATTCCCGATGACGCGCACTTGCAATTGAGCGTACGAACGATCACGCCGGAGCAGCGCGAAAAGACACTTGCGGCTATCAGCCGAGCAACAAACGGAATCGCCGCGGCAGCGGGCATCCCTGCGGAGCGCGCACCCATCATTACGGTTTCGAAGGAAGGAGTGCCGGCGACGGTGAACGATCCTGCCTTGACGAGGCGCGTTGCGGCGTCACTGGAAAAAACTTTGGGAAAAGAAAACGTGGTGCCGGGTAAGCCGATTATGGCCAGCGAGGATTTCAGTTTGTTTGCCTTGAGCGACCCGAAGCCACCGATCTGCATGTTCTGGCTCGGGGCGGTGGATCCCGCCAAGATAGAGGATGCGCAGGAAAAAGGTACGCGCCTGCCTAGCCTGCACTCCAGCGAATTCGCACCGTTGCCGGAACCGGCCATCCGCACAGGCGTGAAGGCCATGACCGGCGTGGTCATGGACCTTCTGAATAAATAGCTTACGGATCAGGGTTGCTCGGTCGCCAAGGGAGCCGCTGCAGGAGAGGGAGTTTCTCGGGGAGCTTCTGGTCTAGAGTTTGGCGCGGTGGCGGAAAATTCTTTGACGATGGCGGCGGTACGATCCATGCTGATCTTGCAGGCGGGATCGTAGATGCGGCATTGCGCAAGAGTGAACTTGCAACCGCAACTGCAGATCTCCGCGTTGAATTTTCGGAGTGCCGCGGCGCGTTGTTCAGTCGTGAGACCTTCTGTGTTCACCCCGGGAAGCATGGTGGCGCGGTCGGCGTGCTTCAGGAAAATCTCGCCTGTGTCATTGAACGATTCGATTCTTGCGGCGATGGGCATGTTGAGAAGAGCGCGCACTTCGGTCTCGTAGAGAGCCGGATTAAACAATCCCACATGCTTCTGCACCACGCGACCTTCGGGATTGATGACGAAAACCGTGGGAAGCGCTCCAATTCCTCCATAAGCCATGCGGACCTGGAGGGTGGCAAGAGTCACAGGATAGTTGATCCTTTCGCTTTTCACGACCTCCCGGACAGTGTCCTCGTCATCGTCGTCCACATCCATGCCGATGATCTGGAGGCGGTCCTTATATTTAGTCTGGAGCTCGATGAGGCTGGGAATTTCCGCGCGGCAGGGTCCACACCAGGTGGCCCAGAAGTTCAAGAGAATCACCTTGCCTTTGCTGGCTTCGAGGCTCAGGTCTTTCCCGTCGAGGTCCTTTGCCTTGAAATCTGGAGCGGGATCAGGGTCGCTGACGAAGCGGATCACCGGTAGTTGGGCGATGGAACCCAATGGAAAAAGGGAGAGTCCCGTGGCGGCCAAAAGGCAGGCGAAGAGCGTGAAGCGGAGCGTCTTCGGGAGTGGGAAATGACGTGCCATGGGGTCTCTATCAGGAGAACATAAATGGAGAACCGTGCCAAGTATGATCAGGCGCGGTAGCTTTTGGCCGCGCGAAGATGTAATGATAGCCGCCGGCCCGAAGGGATAGGGCGTCAGCCGATTTCGTCGACTGGGAGATGATTGTTGAGTGTCCGATTATGCCCGTTGCCTCGCGAACAGCTTGGTGAGCTGTGCGAATTTCAGAAACTGGCGTATCCCGGAGACGCGCGAAAGAGCGACCTGCGGCTACTCGACTGGTATTTTCGACAGAATCCAAATCAAAGCACGGGTGATCTTCCGCTGTGGGTCGCCCGAGAAAATGGAAAGATTGTTGGTCAACTTGCGACCATTCCGGTTGAGCTTAAGGCAGGAACCACCTACACAAAGGCCATCTGGATTTTAGAGTTCATTTTGCTGGAAAAGTATCGCGGGCAAGGTTTGGGAAAGAAGCTGGTTCGCGAGGCCGAAAAACAGCACCCCACCATGATCACGCTTGGGATCAACGAAGCGTCGACGCGAGTGTTCCAGAGTTCAGGCTGGGTGGCGCTCGGAGGTATTCACCGCTATCACCGGCTGTTGCATGCGGGCAGCGCCTCGCGAACTGCGGGGAAGAACTTGATTTTGCGTGAAGGGCTTAACTTGTTATCCGCGCCGTTGCGTTTTACGGGAGGAAAGCGCAGGTCGAGTAGTGCCTACGAGCTGCGCCCTATCGAAAGCTTCGATGCTTCGGTGGACGAGTTATGGGCGCGAGCGTCGACGCAGTGGGCGTGCGCGGTGCGCCGGGGGGAAAAATTCCTGAAATGGCAGTTTGAAGACCAGCCGGGAAAGAAGTTTTATGTGATTCAAGTGGAGCAGGGCGGCAAATTGGCCGGTTATGCTGTTTTGTTTTTTAGAAAAGGTCGCAAAGGAGGACCGCCTCCTAAGGCAGCGATTAGCGATATCGTTTATGACCGCGACAATCAGGACGAGATCATCGACACGCTACTGGGAGCTTGCTTGGAGGCGGCCATGGCGCGCAAGGCGGGAAGCCTGGTAACAGATGTACTCGACGCGAGGATCGAATCCCGGCTTAAAAGCCATGGATTCTGGCGGATCAAGAACTCACCGCGCTTTATGGCCTACTCCACCGAATTCCCGGAATTGTTGTACAAGCCCGAAAACTGGTTTTTGACTCGCGGGGATTCTGACGTGAGCATTTTTGAGGAACCCAATGTCGAAGAGCTTTGAGAATCCGGAAGCTTCCGCGCAAGTGGGTGCGCAGGGATACGCGCCTCCCGTGATGGTTCCCGTGATTCAGTACCACATGATCGACCGGCCTTCGTCGAATTCGCGCGTGCGAGGTGGGTTCACTCCGCCGGAGCGGTTCTCGCGGCAAATGGCTTACCTGAAATCGCACGGCTTCAAGTTCTATACGGCAGCAGAATTGATCGACCACTACCAGAGTGACCAGCAATTTCCGCGGTCCGCAATCACCATTACGTTTGATGATGGGTGCCGGGACAACTACACAAATGCATTCCCGGTGCTGCGTGAATTGGGGATCAAGGCGACGATGTTCGTGGTTCCGTCTTGCATTGGCGAGACGACAGCAAAACCGCTAGCCATGGGAGAAGAGCCTCGGCCACACATGACCCGCGAGGAAATCTTGGAGATGAGCCGGCACGGAATTGAATTCGGTTCGCACACGATGAATCACAGGTTGCTGCATCAAATCCCGTTGGCGGATGTTAAGGAAGAAGTGCAAAGTGCGAAGCGCTTCCTGGAAGATTTCCTGCAGCATCCGTGCAAAACCTTCGCCTATCCGGCGGGCTATTGCAACTCCGAAGTCGAACAAATCATTAAAGAAGCCGGCCACACTTGCGCGTTCTCTACGATCCACGGGCCGAAAGATCGAATCGATCTATATGCCATAAATCGGGTTGAGATTCTGCGCCGAGACCGGTTTTTATTCCAATTTGCGCGCAAGGTCAAACCATTCGCGGGATGATGTTCCCGGCCGTGGCTTCACAAGCGGTGCTAAGTCGGATCGAAAACCGGCCGTTAAATCGGACGCCGGATGCCGAGTTTGCGCATGCGGGCCTGCAAGGTGGTGCGCTTCATGCCGAGGACTGCGGCGGCACCGCGGGGACCGGAGATGCGCCACTGCGTCTGCTTCAAAACCCGGACGATGTGCTGGCGCTGGGCATCATCAAGCGTCGAAGGAAAAGCGGGCGGAGTCGCCGGCGAAGAGGGTGTTTCTATCGCGCGGGGAAGATCGATGGGGCCAGCGGCGAAGGTGGAAGTCAACGCTCCCTCTTTAAATTCTGCCAAGGGCACGCGCAATTCTTTGCCCGGCGAAAGCAGCACCGCGCGTTCGATCAAGTTTTCGAGTTCGCGCACGTTGCCAGGCCAGGAATAGTTGACCATCGCTTCCATCACCGGCGTGGGGACATATTCGACGGTTTTGTTCTGGCGGCGGCTGAATTTTTGGACGAAATAGCGGACCAGTAGCGGCACATCTTCCGGGCGCTCGCGCAGAGGTGGAATTTGGATGGGGAAGACGTTCAATCGGTAATAAAGGTCACTCCGGAATTTCTTTTCTGCGACCAATTGAGTGAGATCGGAGTTGGTGGCGGCGACAACGCGGACATCGACGCGAATGGTGCGATTACCACCGAGCCGCTCGAATTCCTGCTCCTGGAGAACGCGAAGAAGTTTCGGCTGGAGTTCCAGAGGCAGGTCGCCCACTTCGTCGAGAAACAGAGTCCCGCGGTCCGCAAATTCAAAGCGGCCGATTTTCTGCGCGAGCGCACCGGTGAATGCGCCCCGCTCGTGACCAAAGAGCTCGGATTCGAGCAAGCCCGCGGGGATCGCGGCGCAGTTGACCTTGACGAAGGTCCGTTCGCGGCGAGGACTGAGGTTGTGAATTGCGCGCGCAATGATTTCCTTGCCAGTGCCAGTTTCACCAAGGATTAGAACGGTAGTGCCGGCGGGAGCGGCGAGTTCCACTTGGGCAAGCGCGCGGCGGAGGACGGGGCTTTCACCCACAATTTCGTCGAAACTGAATTCGGTACGTATTTCTTCCTCGAGGTAGAGTTTTTCGACAGCAAGCTTGTCCTTCAGCGCATCGATTTCTTTGAATGCAAGGGCATTTTCGAGGGCAATCGCGACTTGCGACGCTACCTGTCGAAGCAAGTCAACGTCGGGTGTAGAAAAGTTTTGGGGATTGCGGCTGGCGAAATTGATAGTGCCAAACGCGCGGCCGTGAGTGGTGAGCGGAACGCAGCAGACTACCTGAACGCCCTGTTCGCGAAGATAGCGGATGACGTCGGGGTGAAAGCGGTCGATTTCCGCGCCGCGAGCGATGAGAACCTCTCCCCGGGAAATGGCCTGACCCGCCGGAGAGCCCTCCCGGGAGATGGTAAATTCCGTCTTCGTTTCAGAGGTCTGAACAGGCAAATCGAGCGCATGAATCTTTAGCAGGCCGGAGGTCTGATCGAGCAGCGCAAGGCTGGTGTAGTCATGGTGAATGACGGGTTTCAGGGAAGAGACAATGCCTTTGAAGAGAGCGGTGACATCTCGTGTGCTCACCAGAAGATTGTTGATTTCGAGGAGGACCTGAAGGCGGTCGCGTTCGCGGGCGAGTTGTTTCTGGTAAGCCTGTGCGGCTTCGAAGTTTAAGGCGTTGTCGACGGCGACCGCGACTTGCGCGGCAACGCGTTTCATGAATTCGACTTCGGTGACTCCCATGCCCTGCGGCACATACCGGCCGAAACCGATGGCGCCCAAGCGATGCTGTGCGGTGGTGAGAGGAACGGTAGCGAAAGTATGCACACCTTCCGCCTGCAGACGCTGCATGAACTCGGGGTAGCGCGCTTCCTTGGAGGTGTCCAAAGTAACGAAAGGCTGCTGATTCTGCCAGACCCATCCGGAAGGTGTATCCCCTACCGGGAACTCACCAGAGGATTCCGCTTCTTGGGGTTCGTGCGTTTCCAGAATGTGGAGTCGCATCGTGTTGGTGGCAGGGTTGTGCAGTAGCAGCGCAAGGAAATCAAATTGGAGCACGGCGTGGAGGCGCACAGCGAGTTCGTGGAAAAGAGCTTTTAAGTCGCGTTGTTGCGCGATGGCTTCACTGACTTCGAGAAGCGCTTCGAATTGCCGCCCGGAATGCTCCAGGCCAGAAGCAGCAGGGGCACTGCCCGGGGTTTTCTCCGCATCCTGCATGAAATTCAGAATAGCACCCGCTTCGGCGGGGTCACAACCGGGATGGCCGCGTGCCAGATAGTGTGGGATTTGCGTATACTCGGTGCTCGGCGGGACTAAGGTTGGAATTGCGAAAGAGGAACATTTGAGAGGAAAGGGTCAATCGAGTGTGTCCGGCAGATTGTGGGGGTTGCTCTGCGCCGTAATTTTGCTGCAACTCGCCGGGTGCGGACAGGCTCCCGCTCCAAGTCCCAAAGCGGGCAATGAGGAGCAGCCGCAAAGCACACCCAGCACGGCGGCCACAGACCGCTACGACCTCGCGCGCGATGAAGCACGCGGCGGGCATACGCTGAAAAAGCATGTCGGCAGGACCGACGAGCAATTGCAGGAGCGCTTGCGTCGGGAGCGCCACATTTCGGCGGCTTCCACATGGACGGATCGCGAAACGGCGGAAGTGACGGTTGCACAGGCACTCCGTGCCGAACGGGGACGCATCGAAAGCTGGACGAAGCGAGGCCTTCCGCGCGCAAATCTGGCACTCCACTACGACGCCGGCCGGACGATTGGAAGAAGCCTGCGCCAGGGCGAAACGCAAACCGTGAATTGCACGAGTGCGGTAATCGTATTGCGCGCCGATGAGGCGGACACTTTTTACGTGCTGACCACATACCCGGAGGACCGCGAATGAAGCACGAGCAAGGGCATGGACGTGAGAGGAAACCATTCGATCCCGCGGATTATCCAGCGCTGCGGGAATTCTTCCCGGCGTATTTGCACCAGGATTTTGGGGAGGAGTATGGCTCTCCAGCCGCGGCAGTGAAGGGATTCCTGGCGGACGCCAGTGGAGATGAAATCCTGCAGGTAAAGGATGAGTGGAAAGTGTTTCGAAGTGCGTTTCAGGACCAACCGTTGCAGGAGATTCAGACAGCGCTGGGGAAATTGGGAAGCGCTTGGGTGCCGGAAAGAGAGGGGCAGTTAGCACAGCTGGACGAAATTCTCGGCCACGCCGAGGCATGATATTCTTAGAAGGTTCTAGGCCCGTAGCTCAGTTGGTTAGAGCGCTACCTTGACACGCCTCTGTGGTTCCCTACTCCCAATAACTTAGAGACCGTCAGGGACCGCCTCGGTACGCGTAAGTACGCCGAAGCCCGGTTTCTTACAGGTGATTTTACAGGTGAGAAATTTCCGCCCCCGTCAGGATTTCGCCGACTGACAAGGTGGTGAAGGTGACCTGCATCACTCCTATAGGTGACCATCGCCATCGCCGCTGAAATATCATCGCTTTGAGTGTTTTCTTAAGATTGGACTGTACTAATCTCTACGCACTCTTCCTAACTGTCTTGCTGCTGCCTTTGGATTCGGATGACGAACTGCACGACCAGTGCGCCGCGCAGCCTTTATTACGAATAAAGCGCGAGTTTATCGAATGCGACAAGCTCGCGAACTGCCTTGGTTAATCCGGTGGTGGCTGGCGGCATGGCAGTGTTGACTTCCTTTTCGACCAAGTCTGCGAGCTTAATGGCATCCGCCTGCAGCAGATCATCGCAGGTGATAGTGGTGCGTTTGAACACCACCAACGCTTGCTTTGTCTTCTCGTAATCGCCCCCCGTACCTCAGCCTGAAGCTGTTGATACGCGTTGTGAAGCTCTGGGATTCGGAACCAATCGTCCCGAGTGCACGAGCTACAAATCTCGATCACCATATAGGGGTACTCCGCAATCGCGTGACCCTGCTGGTCAACCAACCGGAAGTCATTGGGGCGAGGCGCAACTGCTTGGCGTCGATCTGGCTCTTGGGCGCTCGCATGCGAAGCTGATTTCCAATACAAAGGCCGCCAAGACCTCGAAAGCAGAGACTGCGAAGTAAACGTGCACAGCGTGATTGCATCGCATGGACCTGCATCGCTAAAGTCCACCTAATTGGCGGATGTTCGATGTAATGCTGCTATTTCTCGCGGAGAGTATATCGGCAACCACCACCTCGTCCCACGCGCTTAAGCAACCCGTCGCGACACATGCGACCGAGACATTTGATCGCTTGGTCGTACGTAATTCCGCTGAGAGACCTTAATATCCTATTTGTAATTTCCCGATGTGTGGTTAGGTGATGCTGGGCAGTAACCCGGACACGTTGGTACATCAAATCATTGACTAGGGTTGTGCCCCTACTCATGGTCGAATGTTCTTTCAGTCAGCACTCGCGGTGCGGGCCGATTCGTGATTAACCTCTACTCGCATTAAGTCCGCAACCAACTGCCCCGCCTCTGTCAGGAGGCTTTCCGCTCGTCTAGTAGCGATTGTCGCGTCCTCAACTGCTTGTGAGAGTCTGTCCCGCTCACCCAAGACAGCCGCAGGCACTACCAAACCCATCAAAGTCTTTTCTGGGAACCGAGGGTGATGTCCCCCTTCTTGCGATGCGGCCAATACCTCTTGGACTTTGTCAGATAATAGAAACGCGGCAAGGTAGGCAATGCTTTGCGTATCCTTTGGTCGCAACACATAAAATTCGGTGCTCGCAATGACGAGCCCGAGGCGAGCCAAGGCATCGTCCACTAATCCCACCTGTCGTAGGTAGGGTCGCAAACGCGATATTATTACATCTCCAGCCTTAAGAATTTTCTTTGCGCTACCCACTGCTGTGTGGTCATCCGCAAGCTTTAATGAAATTATTCCGTTCTTAGCGTCTCCGGTGTCGAGTACCACATAACGTAACGAAGCGTCCGCTTTCTGGGGCTGTAGCGTATCCCTTGACAGGTTGGCGAGCTCAGAAATGGTCCGACCTTCAGCGCTCGCGCTTGGACACTGTCTAGTGCGAGGGTCGTATCTCTCTGGGGCCAGCACCAAGCCGTCATCCAATTGGCTGGTCCAACGAATCGCAATAACTGCCATTAGAGTCCCCAAGCGATAGATTCGCTGCCGCAAAAATTCTTGAACTCGCGATTTATGTCCCCAAGGTCGTGTCTTGCCTGTCGCCAAAGCGCCATATCCGGGTTGGCAATAGCATCGAGTACATATTGACCCCGCGAATCTTTTGCATCGTGTTCGCTTACCCCGAAGAAGATTCGTTCCTTCGGCAGGTCAAGGACGCGCCGCACACGTTTGACACCAACTAGTATTGCTGTTTTCTGATGTGTGTGTGGTAGGAATGAATTCCGACCTAGCCCGATGACCGCTACAACTCTCATTTGTTTCAACAGCCATTCACGCACATATGCCCACGCTTGAGAGCCCACCTTGTTATGGGGGAGCACGATAGCAATTCGCCCACCCGGCTTAAGGAGCTGAACGCACCGCTCGATGAAGAGAACATCGCGCTCCATGCGCCGGTCCGACCGATTCAAGGCATAACTCTTAAGAATGTGCCCCTCCTTGATTTCGCCCGCAAAAGGAGGATTGGTGACTATGACGTCGAATCCGCTAAAGCTCTTGATATGGCTTCGGAGAACATCTTCTATCGTTAAGAAAGGCGCATTTCGCGAGGAATCTTCTCCGTCAAAGAGCAGTGCTGTATTGCTCGGAGTAAGTAGACTGTTAATCCGATAAATATTGCTGCTACCATCACCAGCCAGTAGCATAAGCGCCTTGGCTACTCTCACCGCCCTTGCGTCAAACTCGAAGCCCCACAGGTTGGTGGATGCACTTTTCTTTCCAATTTCAACGCCTCGTGAGACATGCTTCAAAACATGCACAAGGAATCCCGCCGACCCGCACGCGGGGTCACAGACCGTTTCGGTTGCCGATGGATTAATAAGAGAAACGCAAAAATCTACGATGTGTCTTGGCGTGAAATATTGCCCCTTCGAACCCTTAGAAGCTTGGCTCACCAGAAATTCAAAGACACCATCCATAACTTCATAGGTGGAATCCGACAAGCTGAGTTCAGCCAAAACTTTCACGCAAATTTCTAAGTGCTCGTCCAGAAGCAGCGACGCCGGGAGATCGCCAAGGATGCCGTTCCACTGTGAATTTGCGCGGGCAAGCAGCTTATTTATGCCCTTAGCAGTCTCCGCCGGGGTCCCGTACACCTTGAATTCTGTGCCGGCATTCCGTTCATCCCATAGCTTAGCGATCAGCAGTTTGAATATTTCTTCAAAAGCATCTTGGCCGGAGTTCGCAAGGACCAGCTCCTCAAGCCGCAAAAATACAGACTCCCAATCGTTAAGACGAATCGCGTGACGTTTGGCCATAGCTGGCCAAACGTTACCCCAATTCAGCAATCCAGTCAAATGACATCGTCACGGTTGGCATGCATTATCCTGATTCGGGTTGTTAGTCTCCGATATGAGAAAGTCCACGGCAAGCCGGAAAAACCCGATTGAGGTTGTTAGGTGCCGGATGGACCCGCACTACTTGGAATTCGCAGCTCGTCTTAAAGCCGCGAGGCTGTCAAAGAAACTCACACAGTCACAACTGGCCAATAGCCTCGGTAAACCCCAATCCTACATCTCCAAACTAGAGACGTCCGAGCGAAGTCCTGACCTCATTGAGACCCTACGGTTGTGTAAGGTCCTCCAGGTCTCGCTTGATTGCCTCATCCCAGCCGAATTTGGACAGGCGTTAGTCGGGCCGCCGTCCATATCTAATCGGAGGCGAAAGCGTGTGTCCAAACAAGGAAACCGTAGCGGCAGCACCCGAAAGTAAGGAAATAAACAAGGCCGAGTTGGATCAACTGCGCCAAGCTCTCCTGCCCCTAGTCAACGTTCAAGTCGGGGTGCTTCGCCTGCCGAAAGAAGCTTTGATTGGCTTCGAGCCATCCCAAATTGGAACGGTTGTAGGAGTAATTATGGATGCGTGCATTCCGCAGCTGGACCTTGTCATTGAAGGGGACACCGAGCTGCTACAAAAATTAGGCCTCAAGAAACATGCTGGCATTCTGAAAGACCGAGAAGGGTACCCTGATTACCTGCATGCCTCAGGAAAACGAGCCGAGCTGAAGCTTTTGTATGTTGACCCCGTCGATGTCAAGATGAAAAAGCCTTCCACTCCTCGCGAGCCATCCGCCCGCCTCACCCAAAAGGTAACAGTCAAGAATGTAGAGGCCGACAAAGATGCGCTGTTGGTAATCGCGTACCAGTTGCAACCAGATAAAAAGAATCAAGCCCTATATGTTCCAACGATTATCGATTTGGGAGTGTTTTCCATGATCGAGTGCATACGCGCTCGCGATAAGCGATTGACAGGCGGCGGCGGAAGATGGTTTGGCAATTATGAAACGCCCTGTGTGCTTAGCAAAGTTGGGCTCGAAGTCCGGAGGGCCAACAGCACTCTCGATGACAGTAGCTATGGCCAAAAGGAATCCGAAGGAAAGCATTACAACGAAGACACCAATTTTGGCAAGCTTAAGCGCATTCCGTATGCGCCATTACAAGAATTTTTGAAAAAGCATGGCGTAGACAAAGGTACGGCGGGTGAGAGCACGCTATACGACAGCACAGGAAAATGACCTCGCGCTGTGCGTTTCGCGGGTATCAAGCACACTTTCTTGATAACGGAAACAGCTCTCAAGCAGTTAGCAGCTGCTTCGACGTCCATCAGCGGTTCAGACGGTAGAGCCAGATGCGGACCATTGGTGATTTTACTCGCTGCTCCTCCGTCACGGTGACTGAATCCCATCCCATCCGGTAGTAGTAAACGACCGCCGCAGTGAGAATTGCGGTCAGCCAACGCTGCGAAGATGTTATGTCTGTGTCGAGGTTCTGAATTTCAATTCCCAGTCGTCAAAAGTTACAGAGTACAACGACGAGAAAGAATTAGCTGACTGGAGACTGTCGGTTTCGTGCGAGCGCATAACTTCAGATTTCCGCCCGTCAAAACTGCCGCCGCTAAGTATCCTTTATAGTGGTGTTAGCCGGGGGCTGTCGCGTGGGGTTTTCCGCTCACCCCTTTGGGAGCCGGGCGCGAACCGTCCCATACCCGACACCGAGTTTTGCTGCGATCTGTCGCAGGCTGAGGCCTCGCGCCTTCAATTCGAGAATCCGTTCTCTGTCCACAGCACTCTTCGGACGGCCAAGCCTCTTGCCATTCTCCCGCGCATTTCGAATCCCAGCACTCACTCGCTCCCGTATCAAATCGCGCTCAAACTGTGCGACCGCCGACACAATTGTGAATAGCGCCTGACCCAACGTGCTACTCGTGTCGATATTCTCCTGGTAGCTGATGAACTGGATTCCGAGTGACCGGAACTCCTCCAACGCCAAGAGCAAATGCTCGGTTGAACGTGCGAATCGGTCAAAGCGCCACACCAGGATTGCGTCGAGTTGCCGTTTGCGCGCATCGTCCATCATTTTGTTCAGTTCGGGGCGGGAGTCTTTCGCGCCCGACTGGCCCATATCAACATATTCGTGGGCGGAATCAAATCCTCGCGCAGCGCAGTAGGTCCGGAGATCGCGGAGTTGGAGGTTACAGCTTTGGTCTTTTGTGCTAACACGTGCATAGATTCCGATTCGCATGAGTTGTTCTACGTGCGGTGAGCGGGAAACGGCTAGGTTTCGTTCTACGTGTCCTAACCCTTCCGCGCAATCCTCCGTAGAACAGGAAAGTGAACTACGAGCAATTCATCACCAAGCTGGAGAAAAACAAGATCGAGTACACCCTGCTCCGCTTCCATTCCGCCACTAGCGTTGAGGTTGGCCACTTTGGCTACAGGTTTGATGAGGATGGCAAGTCAACGGGAGGCTGGATTAGGAATTGTGGCGACGACTGGAGGACGGAGTGGCAGAAATGGCTGGCCTCGTTGACCGAGCCTTCCTAGTGAGCGTCGCGGATCTCCGCGACATTTGCGACGCCCTCAACGGCGAAAAGCGCGAATACAGGCTCACCCGCAAAGACGAGAAACAAGTCGCCATTCATTATAAGGACCAGGACCCGAAGACGGTTCAAGGTCTGCTCCGGCACGTCAACGTGTCCACCACACTCGGGCTATATGCGCAGAGCGTAAATTCGTCTATGGTAGAAGCGCAAGAATCGATGCTGACGGCTATTTTGCGAAACGGTTCGAACGCGGTAAACTCACGTTTACAGGTGACGTTTTACAGGTGATTTCCGTCGTCGGTCGTCAGCAGAAGTTTGCTAAACTGTTCAAACGCCTCACTGTAGGCCCGTAGCTCAGTTGGTTAGAGCGCTACCTTGACACGGTAGAGGTCTGGGGTTCGAGTCCCCACGGGCCTACCATTATTTTCAATGGTCCGGCCCGGACACATGGGTGACACAACGTACCTAAGACATAGGTAACACTTTTGGGCCGAACGGATTTTCGAGCGGTTCGAGCACCCGAGTCTCCAGATCGAAGTACCCCAGATCATA